>ENA-ORBV01001460-ORBV01001460.1-microbial-mat-metagenome-genome-assembly--contig:-NODE-1460-length-52555-cov-10.900758_pt1 | contig 52555 bp, 47 predicted proteins | sample MGYA00237777_ERZ505514 | MGnify/ENA primary metagenome ERZ505514 (study PRJEB26160, sample SAMN06269048) | microbial mat metagenome | isolation source: Oligotrophic lake microbial mat | place... | reverse complement strand
GGGTGACACGGTTGCCCCCATCCCAACCTTCCCCCACAAGCAGGGGAAGGAGAGAAGTGACTGCGTGCGAAGGATCGCCCCCATCCCAACCTTCCCCCCGGAGAAGGGTGGGGCCCCTGCTCCCCACCAGCAGGAGAAGGAGCAGCAAGATTGCTCCCTCCCTTGCGCGCAAGCGCGGGGGAGGGATGGGGAGGGGGTAGAAGCTTGCGGATCGAACTACACGAACACCGTACTGATTTGATGATTCGTCAGGCGTGCGCGGGGGTGTCGATGTCGAAGCACACCTGCAGGCTGACCGGTGCGCCGCCGTCCAGGCGGTAGGTATGCCGGTTGATGGCGAGCCAGCCCTTGGGCGACTGGCGCGCGAGGAGGTTGGTGATCTCCAGCGTGCCCTGCCCGGTCACGCCAGCGGCGGGCGTGGCCCACGCTTCGAGATAGCCGAACTTCACGCGCGCGCCGGGCGGGTTGCCCGCGCCTGCGGCGAGCGAACGGCGGTTGGCCTCAATCAGGATGCGGATCAGGTCGTCGCGATCGCGTGGCGCAATGGTGCAGCGGGCATGGAAGCCGTCGCTCACAAAGGCGTCGATCGGGTAGCCCGGTGATTCCCGCCGCGTCGGCGGAGGGCCGTCGTCCACAAAGGCGCCGCGCCAGCGCGTGGCCCCTGCCATGGCGGAGAAGGTGCAGCAGGCGGCGCCCGGCGTATCGAAGTCGCCGTCAGTGAGCAGCAGGCGGCCGTTGGCGCGGGCGACGCGCGTGAACTTGATGCGCTGGACAGTGGCCGGCTGGCCCGGCGCCACGGCCTCCAGTGCGGTCAGGAAGGCGCTGAGAACGGAGGTGCCGTGGATGTAGTCGCGCGCGCCGAGCAGCGGAAAGTCCGTCGGGCGTTCGATCATGCCTGGCGGATCGTCCGGTAGTGCTCGTCGCCGAGTTTGGCCAGTGCGCGCGTGAGCTTTTCTTCCAGGCTCTGTTTCGGCAGCACGCGGATGAGGTCCATGATCTTGCGCGAGCCTGGCCACAGTTTCCCGCCGCGCTTCATTTTCAGCGCCGCGTAATCTTCGAGCAGGCAGCCGGAGAGCATGACGTCGGTCGTGCGGTGGCCCTTGCGGAAGGCTTTGCGCTGGACGCCTTCCATCCGATAACCGAAGAGAATCTGCCAGCGCTGCCAGTCCTTCAGCGTGGTGGACTGGTAGGAGTTGATGCGTTCGAGGCCCATGGTGTCGAAGGCGTGCTCGGTCATCAGGCACTTGGCCTCCATGCCAAGGAAGGCGCCCTTCAAGCCCGCGCTGCGCGCGGCGACCACCATCGCGAAATCGGCCTGCCGGCTGACGTGCGAGATCTTCGACAGCGAGGCGATGCCCACGACTCGGTCCTCGCCCTTGGGCTTGAGCATGAGGGCAAAGCGGGTGGTGGAGGCGCGCAGGTCTTCGAGGAAGCGGCGCTGGCGCTCGCGGGAGTTCGGGATCATTCCCTGTTCCATGTTGCGCGTGAGCAACTGGTCATTGAACCAGGCGTACCAGCCGTCCACGTCGATCGCCCGTTCGTTGGGCAGCACGAGGTCGACCAGCTCGCCTTCCAGAAACACGTCGTAGTGGGGCTTTTTCTTTTTGCGGACAGCCATGGGTGTTCCGTCGGTTATTCGAGCACGTCCCAGGTTAGCGGCGTGCCGCGCCGCACGTCGGCGCGTACCTTGCGGCCGAGTACGGCGTCAAAGTGCTTGGGCGGCAGGCCGTTGCCGGGCCGCACCGCGCGCACGTTCTCGGGCGTCAGGGTGTCGCCGGCCTTGAGGTTGCGCGCAATGTAGAGAGAACGCCGGAACTGCAGCGAATTGCGCTCCGCGTCGGTCGGACCGTAGCGGACCTCGCCGAGCGAGCGCCATGCACGGTCCACTTCAGTGACGAGCATCGCCAGTTCGGCGGGCTCCAGCGAGAAAGCGGAATCCACGCCGCCGTCGGCGCGGTTGAGCGTGAAGTGTTTTTCGATCAGCGCCGCACCGAAGGCTACGCTCGCGATCGCGACGCCGATGCCCATCGTGTGGTCCGACAGGCCGGACAGCGCGCCGAAGCGGTTATGCAGATCGGGGATGGTGCGGATGTTGGTGTTCTCTGGCGCTGCCGGGTAGGTGCTCGTGCACTTGAGCAGGATGAGGTCAGCGCAGCCAGCCGCACGCGCTGCCGCCACGGATTCCTCGAGTTCGGTATCGGTCGCCATGCCGGTGGAAATAATCATCGGCTTGCCGGTGGCGGCCACCTTGCGGATGAGCGGGATGTCGGTGTTCTCGAAGGAGGCGATCTTGTAGCAGGGCACGTCGAGGCTGGCGAGAAAGTCCACCGCGGTCGCGTCGAAGGGCGAACTGAAGCCGATCATGCCGTGCTGGCGGCAGCGTTCGAAGATGGGCGCGTGCCATTCCCACGGCGTGTGCGCCTCTTCGTACAGCTTGTAGAGCGACTTGCCGGCCCACAGGCTCTTCGGGTCGTCGATGCGGAAATCGCCCTCGTCGAGATCGAGCGTCATCGTGTCCGCGGTGTAGGTCTGGATCTTCAGCGCGTGCGCGCCGGTGCGCGCGGCGGCATCGACGATCTCCAGCGCGCGGTCCAGCGACTGATTGTGGTTGCCGGACATTTCGGCCACCACCAGTGGCGGGTGTCCGGGTCCGAGTTCACGGTTGGCGATGCGCATGAGGGGTTTCAGGAGGCGTCGGGGGTGAGCGTGGAAATGTAGACCGCGTGGCGCAGTTTGAAGCCCGCTTCAGAGAACGCCAGCACCGAAGCCTGATTTTCCGGCAGGATCTCCGCCGTGACCCGCTGCACCGACGCGTAATGCGCCGCGAGCCAGCGGCTGCCGGCGGCGATCAGGCTGCTGCCGCGGCCCTCGCCCTGCCGCCCGGGCACCAGATAGACCGAGACCCGCGCGTCGCCACCGGCAAGATCATAGCGCAAGACCCCCAGCGGACCGTCGTCGTCCTCGCCGATCAGCAGCACGTGCGCGGCGTTCGCCAGCATGCGGTCGAACCAGGCCCGGTGCGAGTTCCAGGCGAGCGGCGCCGGATCGAGCGAGTAGCGGCGCGTGCGCTCGTCGTTGCGCCATTCGAACACCGGCAGGCAGTCGTCCGCCTGTGCGCGGCGCAGGCGGATGACGCCGCCGAGCAACCGCCGCGCGACGCGTTGTGCGCCGCGGCCGTCCACCAGCGCGCGGCCGGCGTCGGCCATCGCGCGCGTGAGCGCCGGCATCGCGCGCAGGCCGCGCACGGCGTCGGCGATCTGGGCAACGCTGACCGCCGGCACGGGCCCGAGGTGCACGAGCAGGCGCGCGTCCGCCATCGCCGCGGCGATCGGTTCCTGGTTCTCGGCGCTGGTCAGCGTGATGGCGGGCAGGCCGATGCAGCAGCGCTCCCAGGTGGTGACGCCGGTGGTGCCGATCGCGAGATCGGCGGTCGCCATCAACTCGGCCATGCGGTCGGTGGGTTCGAGGAGTTGCCAGCCGGCGCGGGCCGCGCACAGGGCTTTGAGGCGGTCGTGCTGCGGCGTGGTGCGGGCGGCGATGGCGGTGACTGCGAGCGCGGGGTCGTCCAACAGGGCGAGCGCCTCCAGCGCCTTCAGCGTGCCGCCGGCGGTATCGGCGGCGCCGAAGGAAACCAGCACGCGGCGGATGGCGCCGTCATGGCGCGCCCGGGTCGCGCGTGCGGCGGCAAAGGCGGGGCGCAGCAGTGCGTAGCGCGGCCCGAGCAGGCGCGCGCAGGTCGCCGGCAGCAGGGCGTCGTAGCGCGTTTCCAGGTCCGCCACCTGGTTCTGGTCGAGCAGCAGGTCGCAGTCGTGGGCGCGGTTGGCGCAGTCGTCGATGGCGAGCACCTGGCTGCCGGCGCTGCGCGCGGCGCGCTCCCAGCGGGCGCCTAGCGAATAGTGATCCACCACCCACCAATCGGGCGGCGTGCCCGCGGCGGCGGCGGCAGACGTGAAGTCGGCGCTTTCAGAAACACCCGCCAGCGCGTCGGCCGTGGGATTCACGACATGCACCTTGAAGCCCGCGGCGGCCACGGTGTCGCGCAGGTCGCCCGGCAGCGCGCGCATGGCGAATTCGGCGGTGGCACCATCCGCGGCCAGTGCCTGCGCCAGCGCGAGGCCGCGCATGACGTGCCCGCCGCCGAGCTGCGTGGAGGCGTCGGCGCGGATTACTACCCGCGGCATCTAGTCGCCTGGGGCAAAATCAATCGTCACTCCCGCGCAGGCGGGAGTCCATTGAATCAGCGCTCGTTGAGTCAAGACCTTCTGGATTCCCGCCTGCGCGGGAATGACGGAAGAGCCAAGCGTCCGGGCGTTTTGCCTCATGTTGTTAGCGAACCTTGAAGATGGGCTGGATCGCCGGCCCGGAGAGCCGCTGGGCGATGTCGCCGCGGTCCAGCGCCTCGCGCACGAGACCAAAGGCGTCGCGCTGGGCAGCGTCGAGCTGGGCGAGGTCGGCCGCCGTATGCGCATAGCAGAGGTTGTGCGAACCGGCGGACAGAATGCCGCGCGCGAGCAGTTCCTGGAGGTACAGCGACTTGATCTCCCAGGCGGTAGCGCGCGGCGTGTCGTGGAACTGCATCAGGCTCCAGCTCGGCTTGCCGGCGATGCCCACGGCATCGGTCAGGCTGGCGCGCGCGATGTTGGCGCGCGTCGCGTCCATGATCTGCTGGCCGAGGCGGTCGAGGGTCGCGTGCACCGGCTCACGCTGCATCTTGTGGATGGTCGCGCGGCTCGCGGCCAGGCTGACCGCTTCGCCGCCGAAAGTACTGGAGAAGAAGATCTCCTCCATCTGGTGCATGTACTCCGCCTTGCCGACGACCGCCGCGATCGGGAAGCCGTTGCCCATGCTCTTGCCGAAGGCGGCAAGGTCGGGCGTGACGCCGAACAGCGTTTGCGCGCCACCGAGGTGGAAGCGGAAGCCGGTGATGATTTCGTCCAGGATGAACAGCGCGCCATGTTTGTGCGCCAGTTCGCGCACACCCTCGAGGTAGCCGGGCTTGGGTTCCTCGACGTTCATCGCTTCCATCATCACGGCGGCGAATTCGCCGGGATGCGCCGACAGTAGCTGGTGCAGGGCGTCGAGGTCGTTGTACGGAAACTTGTGCGTGAGTTCGCCCACCGCGCGCGGGATGCCCTTGTTGCGGGTGGTTGCGCCTATGTACCAGTCCTGCCAGCCGTGGTAGCCGCACACGGCTACGCGGTCGCGGCCGGTATGCGCGCGCGCGATGCGCACGGCGCCGCTGGTGGCGTCGCTGCCGTTCTTGCCGAAGCGCACCATCTCCGCGCAGGGAATGATCTCGCATAGCAGCTCGGCGACTTCCACTTCGAGCGGGGTGGCGAGGCTGAAGCTGACGCCCGACTTCAGTTGCTCGATGACGGCGGCGGTGACATCGACGTCGTCGTAGCCGAGCACCACGGGCAGCAGGCCGTTCACGAAGTCCACGTACTCGTTGCCGTCCACGTCCCACACGTGCGCGCCCTTGCCGTGGGTTACGAACAGCGGCGCAGCGTTCGCGGGATAGACGACGCGGCTCTTGCTGAAGGTCTGGGAGCCGAGCGGAATGACGCGCTCGGCGCGCGCCAGCATTGCCTGGCTCTTGCGGTAACGGGGATTGGCGTCCATAGGCGGATTATCGCCGGGCGGCGCCGGTCTGTGGGGGCGCGGCGTCCCGCGCGGCCAGCGCCACGGCCAGCTCCTTTGCGGCGGTGGCGGCGTCGAGCAGGTCGGTCGTCCCTGGCTGTGCGAGTTCGGCGAACAGCGCGGCGATCAGCGCGGCGTATGGTGCTTGGGCATCCACGTCGGGCAGGTCTTCCAGTACGTCGATGTCCGCTGCGCCGGTGGCGGCGAGCGTGACGCGGCAGTGCTCGGGGGCCTTGCCGTCGCTCCACCACGTGAGGGTGCCCTGTTCGCCGATCACCTCGCAGCCGCGGCTTTTGCGCTGGCGCAGGTAGTCGAGTGTGACCGTGCTGCGCGCGCCGCCGGCATGGGTCAGCGCGAGCGTGGCGTAATCCTCGACGTCGATGTCGAGGGTGCTCAGCTTCGCGAGGTCGCACAGGCTGCCGGTGACGTCGCCCAGCAGCCAGGTGAGGTAATCAATCTCGTGGATGGCGTCGAGGATGACGCCGCCGCCATCAGCGCGACGCGCCGCATACAGTTCCCGGTAGTCCCGGCCTGGCCGCATCGAGGGCAGGTAGTTGCCGTAGTGCGCCCGGGCATACAGGACGCGGCCGATGCGCGGCAGGTAGCGCCGCAGCGCGCCAACCCCGGGATGAAATCGCATGTTGCAGACCACCCACGCCTGGCGCTTGAGTCTGGCGGCTTCCGCGAGGAAGGCCTCCACACCGGCGGTGGTATCGGCCAGCGGTTTCTCGATCAGCACGTGCGCACCGGCACGGATGACGGCGGTTGCGGCGGGCAGGTGGTGGCGGTGCGGCGTGGCGACGATGGCGACATCGGGCTGCCATGCGAGCGCCGCAGCGAGGTCGCCGAAGGCCTGCGCACCGGCTGCGGCTGCGGCGGCCTGCGCGCGCGCGGGATCGAGGTCGTGCACCGCGACCGTGGCATGGCGGGCCGCGTTGACGGCATGGCGCTGGCCGATGGAGCCGCAGCCGATGACGAGGGCTTTCACGCCGGCTTTTGCGCCCAGTAGCGCGCGAGGTCGAGGTCGGCGGGCTCGTCGATGTCCACGGAGCGTTCGCGCGGCATGGAGTACCCGCGCAACGAGGGGCCGTAGAAGGTGCGGTGTTCGCGGAAGGCGGCAACAGTCGCGAAGTAGGTGCTGCCGTTGTCGACCACCAAACGCGGTGCTTCCTGGCTGCGCAGGTTGATGAGGTCCGGCCACATCGGCGCGCAGCCGCCGTCGTCCGCCATGCGCAGCGCCTGGTGCGCGGGCAGACCGTAGGTGGTGACCGCCATGGCGAAGGCGCAGCCGCTGCCCAGCAGGCCGTGCACGGCGCGGATGTCGTCGGCCCCACGCAGCGGCGCGGTGGCGAGCAGGCAGGCGAAGGTGTCGTAGGCGCGGCCCGCACTTTCCTCACTGGCGAGGAAATCCAGGCAGACGTCGGTGAGACGCGCGCCGTCGGTGGCGAGCGCAGGATCGCGCTGCGCGAGTTCGGCGCCGTGGCGTTCCGCGACGGCGGCGATCTCGGCGTCTTCGGTGGAGACGACGACGCGGGCGAAAAGACCGCTCGCCTTCGCCGCCGCGATTGTATAAGCGATGATGGGACGGCCGAGAAAGTCGGCCACGTTCTTGCGCGGCAGCCGCTTCGAGCCCCCGCGGGCCGGGATCAGGCAGACGGCGCGCATGCGGCGGCGGCGGTCAGCGCGCCAGATCGCTGACAGTGATGAGGCTATGCGCCGGCAGGTCCTTCGCGAAGCGCATGCCGAGGTAGGGCTCGTACTCGTGCGGGCCGATGCCGTGTCCGGGGCGGCGGAAGTCGATGAGTTCGAGGCTCAGCGTCTCGCCGGCCTTCACCGCCCGCTTGAGATGCGCGCTGCGCCGCACCTTCATGCGGCTGGTCATTTCCTCGCGCGTCATTTCCTTGCGACTCTTGCCGAGCGCGGTTTCGAGCTCGCGTACTGCCTTGACGAAGCCGTGCATGTCGGCGGGTTCCAGCGAGAACTGGTGCTCGACGCTGCGCGTCGTGCGGTCGTGGGTGATGGTCTTCTCGACCATGTTCGCGCCGAGGGCGATGGCGGCGACGTCCATGTCCCAGCCCGGCGTGTGGTCGGAGAAGGCGACCGGCACCGGAAACATCATCTTCAGCGTCGGGATGATGCGCAGGTGAATGCTGTCCAGGCGCGCGGGATAGCCCGAGGGGCAGTGGTGGATGACGATCTGGTCGTTGCCGGTGGCGCGGATGGCGTCCACCGCGGATTCGACTTCGCCGAGCGTCGCGTTGCCGGTGTCGATCTGCACGGACATGCCGGTTTTCGCCGCGTAGGTCATGAGCGGGAAGTGGTTGATGTCGGCGGAGGCGATCTTCACCGAGTGGCAGCCGATGCGGGCGAGGAAGTCGACGTCGTCCTCGAAGCCGGCGGTGGAGAAGAAAGCGAGGCCGAGGCTGTCGCTGTAGTTCTTGAGTGCTTCCCAGTTCGCACGCGGCATGCTGCGGCGGCACAGGATGTCGTAGAGGGGTTCGCTGACGGTTTCGGTGCGACCGCTCGCGCGGTCGATCAGCACCTCGTAGGAAAAGAGCTGCTTGCGGTCGGCGACCAGGCGGTCCGGGTCGAAGATCTGGAACTTGACGGCGTCGGCCCCGGCGTCGGCGGCCATGCGCACGAGGTCCTTGGCCGATTCGAGGCCGTTGTGGGTGGGGCCGGCTTCGTAGACGATGAAGCAGGGGTTGCCGTCGCCGATCGTGCGGGGGCCGAGAGTGAAGTTCATGGGTGCACGTGGGGTCAGGCCGTGGCGCTGCGTCGGGCCGGTTGCGCGATCTTGTGCACCGCGGCGATCACGCGCTCGATTTCGACGTCCGTCAGCCCGTAGTAGAGGGGGATGGTGAGGGCCTGCTCGTAGTAGCGCTCGGCATGCGGGTACGCGCCGCGCACATGCCCGAGTTCGCGATAGTACGGCTGGTAATGCACGGGAATGTAATGGACCTGGCTGCCGACGCCATCGCTGGCCAGCCGCCGCATGACTTCACCGCGGTTCATCCCGAGCGCCTCGAAATCGAAACGCAGCACGTACAGGTGGTGCGAACTGCGCGCGCGGCCGTCGGGCTGGGTGGGCCGCGCAGCGGTCAGGCCGGCGAAGGCCGCGTCGTAGCGCGCGGCGATGGCGCGCCGCCGCGCGATGAAGCGGTCGATCTTGCCAAGCTGCGACAGCGCCAGCGCGCAGTGGATGTCGGTGATGCGGTAGTTGTAGCCCAGCTCCTGCATCTCGTAGTACCAGGGATTCACCGCGTCGCCCTGGTAGGCCTCTTCGGGATTCAGGAACTCGTAGTCGCCCTTGGAAATGCCGTGGCTACGCAGGCGCAGCAGACGCCGGTACAGCGCTTCATCGTTGGTGGTGATCATGCCGCCTTCGCCGGCGGCAATGATCTTGACCGGGTGGAAGGAGAATACGGTCATCGCGGCGTAGCGGCCGTTGCCGACCAGGCTGCCGTCGGCATAAGAGGCGCCCAGCGCATGCGAGGCGTCCTCGATGACGAGCGCGCCGGCTTCGTCCGCCACCGCCTTGATCGCCGGCATGTCGCAGGGCAGACCGGCGAAATGGACGGGGATGATCGCCTTGACCTTGCCCAGCTTGCGGCAGGCGGCGCGCAGCGCCACGGGATCGAGATTCAGCGTGACCGGATCGATGTCGGCAAACGCGGCGCGCGCACCGGCGTAGTGCGCGCAGTTGGCGCTGGCGACGAAGGTATTGGGGGTGGTGATCGCCACGTCGCCGGGGCCGAGCTTGGCGGCGAGTGCGGCGAGATGCAGCGCGGCGGTGCCGTTGGCGACCGCCACCGCGTAGCGCGCGCCGACCATGGCTGCGACCGCGCGTTCGAACTCGGCGACCTTGGGGCCCTGCGTGAGCATGCCGCCGCGCAGGACGTCCGCGACGGCGCGGATGTCGTCTTCGTCGATGGCGTGTCGGCCGTAGGGAATCATGCGGCCATCAGCGTTCGACGGGTTCCGCTTCGAGCAGCTTGGACAGTTGCGCGGGGGTAAGCCACTGACTGTTTTGGTCGCTGCTGTACTGGAAGCCCTCGGCGACGGGGCGGCCGCCGGTTTTGCGGCAAAACTCCGCGCCATCCCACCACTGCGCGGCGGGCTGGATGACGTAGTGGTCGTCGTATTCGAGGGTATTGATCGCGTCGTCCGGGGTGACCATGATCTCGTGCAGCTTTTCGCCGGGCCGGATGCCGATGACCTTGGTCGTGCATTCGGGCGCGACGGTCTTGGCGACGTCCATGATGTTCATACTGGGGATGCGCGGCACGAAGATCTCGCCGCCGTGCATGCGCTCCAGGCTCTCGAGCACGAACTGCACGCCCTGGCCGAGCGTGATCCAGAAGCGCGTCATGCGCGGGTCGGTGATCGGCAGCACGCCGCCGGCGCGCTTGTCCATGAAGAAGGGGATCACGCTGCCGCGCGAGCCGATGACGTTGCCGTAGCGCACCACGGAAAAGCGCGTCTGGTGCTGGCGCACGAGGGCGTTGGCGGCGACGAACAGCTTGTCGGAGCAGAACTTGGTGGCGCCGTAGAGGTTGGCGGGGTTGGCCGCCTTGTCGGTGGACAGCGCGATGACGCGCTCGACGCCCTGGTCGATGGCGACGTTGATGACGTTCTCGGCGCCCATGATGTTGGTCTTGATCGCCTCCATCGGGTTGTATTCCGAGGCGGGCACCTGCTTCATCGCCGCGGCGTGGATCACGACCTGCACGCCGGCGAAGGCGCGGTCCAGGCGCTCCTTGTCGCGCACGTCGCCGAGGAAGTAGCGCAGCACGGGGGACTGCAGCTTCTGCTGCATCTCGAACTGTTTCAGTTCGTCGCGGCTGAAAATGGCGAGGCGGCGCGGCTGGTGGTGCTCCAGCACGTGGCGCACGAAACGCTTGCCGAAGGAGCCGGTGGCGCCGGTGACCAGTACGGATTTGCCTGTGAGGAAGGACAAGTTGACTCCGGCGGATTAAACGGTGGCTGCGGCGGTCACGGCGGCGAGCAGTTCGGCCCGGCGGCCCCCGCGATCCTGCGCCCGCAGGGCGAACAGGGCGTCCTCGACGGTGCCGAGGGAACGGCCGAGGGTTGCACGCGTTCTGGCGTTATCGAGGGACATGTCGCGCGGGCGGGGAGCGGCCAGCAGAGCGGTGGCGAGTTTACCACGCACGATCAAATGTCCCGGCAGATCAAATGCCTGGGCGAGCTTCTGCGCGAAGTCGAATTTCGACACACGCTCGTTGCCGACGACATTCCAGATGCCGCGCGCGCCGGCCGCGAGCAGGTCGGTGACCGCGGCGGCGACCACGTCGCACAGCGTCGGGGTGAACCAGACGTCGTCGAACATGGTGAGCGGGCGACCGGCTTCGAGGCTGGCGATGATCCAGTCGCTGAAGGACTGCCGGTAGCGGTGTCCCCAGCCGAAAAAATTGGTGCGCACCACGAGCGCGTCGGGCGCGAGGCGCAGCACTTCCGCTTCGGCCTCGAGCTTGGTCCGGGCGTAGACATTGAGCGGCGCCGGTGGCGTATCTTCCGTGCACAGCGCCTGGGTGCCGGCGAACAGGTGGTCGGTCGAAATGTGGACGAAGCGGGCGCCGCACGCCGCGGCCGCCGCCGCGGTATTCGCGGCGATCGTGACGTTGGCGTGGTGGGCTGCCACCGGATCGCGTTCGCACGCGTCCACGCTGGTGAGGCCGGCGGTGTGGACGACGAGCGCGGGCGCGATCCGCGCGACCGCGCGGGTCAGTGCCGCCGCATCGTCGAGTTCAAGGGCCTCACTGCGGACGCCCTGCAGGGCAACCTGCCGGTGGTGCGGGGCGAGGACCACGTCCGTCTGTCCGCGCACGGCGCACGCCCAGTTGAGCGCCAGCAGGCCGCTGCCGCCGGTGATGAGGAGGCGGGCGGTCACGCCGGCACTGCTGTCGGGCGGTGCAGCCGGTCCCGATAGTCCTGGCAGGCCGCCGCGATACCCGCGGCGAGCGCGATGCGCGGACGCCATCCCAGCGCGGCCATGCGCGACACGTCGAGCAGCTTGCGCGGTGTGCCGTCCGGCCGCGTCGTGTCGAAACGCAGCGCGCCGCCGTAGCCGACGGTCTGCGCGACCAGCGTTGCCAGTTCGCGGATCGTGAGGTCCTCGCCGCAGCCGATATTGATGCACTCGCCGAGGTCCGCCGCCGAGTGCCGCTCCATCAGGAACACGCAGGCATCCGCGAGGTCGTCGGCATGCAGGAATTCGCGGCGCGGCGTGCCGGTGCCCCACACCATGACTTCCGCCGCGCCGGCGGCCTTGGCCTCATGCATCTTGCGGATCAGCGCGGGCAGCACGTGGGAGTTTTCCAGGTCGTAGTGGTCTCCCGTGCCGTAAAGGTTGGTCGGCATCACGCACAGGAAATCAGTGCCGTACTGGCGATTGCAGGCCGCGCACAGCTTCAGGCCAGCGATCTTGGCGATGGCGTAGGGCTCGTTGGTCGGTTCGAGCGGGCCGGTGAGCAGGTGTTCTTCCTTCATCGGCTGTGGTGCGTGCTTGGGGTAGATGCAGCTCGAGCCGAGGAACAGCAGTTTTTTGACGCGATGCCGGCGCGCTGCCTCGATGACGTTGAGCTCGATCGCGAGGTTCTCGCGGATGAACTCGGCCGGGAACGTGGCGTTCGCATGGATGCCGCCGACCTTGGCGGCCGCGAGGAACACGTGGTCGGGGCGTTCGCGGACGAAGAAAGCGTCCACCGCCGCGGCGTCGGCGAGGTCCAGCTCGGTGCGCGTACGCAAGACGGTATTGGTGTAACCGCCCTGTTCCAGCCGCCGCGCGAGCGCCGAACCGACCAGACCGCGATGGCCGGCGACATAGACCTTGTCGTCAGGACTGAGTTGTGAGGACTGAGGACTCGGAGGAGAGGCGCTCATGTGGAGTCTCGCTGGCGCTGGACGGCTAGTCGCAAGCCGCCGAGGATACGGGCGACCTCATCAGCTTTGGCAAGGAGCCCATTAAACGCGACTTCTCCAAGATATCCGACATCCAATGCCACATAAAGATGCGACCGGAGTTCGGCGCAGGAACCTTTGGCAATAAATGGCGCCCTCACCCTCGGTTGCTCTCCCCATGGGAGAGGGAAGGCCTCCCTTCTCCCGTGGGGAGAAGGGTCGGGGAAGAGGGCGCGCTTTTGCCACGCGTTGAGATCCTCAAAGCGCCGTGCACTGGCGCGACCCGTGGCCGGAGAGGTTTTCCCTCTCAGTCCTGAGTCCTCAGTCCCGAGTCCTGAACCCCTGATCCTCAGGCCTGCCTCACTCATGCCGGTCGGGCACGCGGTAGCCGTGCTGCTTGATGAGCAAATCGCGTTCCGCGGCTTTAAGGTCCTCGTTCGCCATCTCCGCGACCAGTTCGCGAAAACTGGTGCGCGGCTTCCAGCCCAGTTTCGCGCGCGCCTTGGACGCGTCGCCCAGCAGCGAATCGACTTCGGTCGGGCGGAAGTAGCGCGGATCGACACGCACCACGGTCTGTCCGCGCTTGAGGTGCTTGGAATCGCCGGCGTTCTCTACGCTGGCGCTTTCCTCGAGGCCACTGCCGCGCCAGGCCAACGAGATGCCGAGCGCGCCGGCGGCGGCGTTGACGAAGTCGCGCACGCTGTATTGCTCGCCGCTCGCGATCACAAAATCCTCGGGCTGGGGCTGCTGCAGCATCAGCCACTGCGCTTCGACGTAGTCGCGCGCATGGCCCCAGTCGCGCTTGGCGTCGAGGTTGCCGAGGTAGACGCAGTCCTGCAGGCCGAGGCGGATGCGGGCGAACGCGTGGGTGATCTTGCGGGTGACGAAGGTTTCGCCGCGCGTTGGCCCTTCGTGGTTGAACAGGATGCCGTTGCAGGCGAAAAAGCCGTAGGCCTCACGGTAGTTGACCGTGATCCAGTAGGCGTAGAGCTTGGCCGCGGCGTACGGCGAGCGCGGGCGGAAGGGCGTCGTTTCCGTCTGCGGCGATTCAGCGGCGTTGCCATACAACTCGGAGGTCGAGGCCTGGTAGAAGCGGGTTTTCTTGCCGAGGCCGAGGATGCGGATGGCCTCCAGCATGCGCAGCGCGCCCATCGCGTCGGAGTTCGCGGTGTACTCCGGCTCCTCGAAGGACACGGCAACATGGCTTTGCGCGGCGAGGTTATAGATCTCGTCGGGCTGCACCTGCTGCACCACGCGCACCAGCCCCGACGAATCGGTCATGTCGCCGTAGTGCAGGATGAAGCGGCGGTCGCGTTCGTGCGGATCCTGGTACAGGTGATCGACACGGTCGGTGTTGATGAGCGAAGCGCGCCGCTTGATGCCGTGCACGCGGTAACCCTTGCCGAGCAGGAATTCGGCGAGGTAGGCGCCATCCTGTCCGGTAATGCCGGTGATGAGGGCGACCTTGCTCATGCGGTCGGACCGGAGCGTGCGGGCGCTGGGAAGAACGACAGGAAGTCGGCCATAAGGTTTTGATTATACTTCGGGATTGTGCGGATCCTGATGATGCAGACAGCAAACGCCCGGCGGGTCTTTCCTTGAAGTTGGTCCCGGTGGTGCTGGCGGGTGGGGCGGGGACGCGCCTGTGGCCGCTGTCGCGCGAGGCCTACCCCAAACCGTTTATCCGCATCGGCGGCGTCAGCCTCCTCGCCCGCACCTATGCCCGCGCCGCCGCCCTGCCGGATGCCGCGCCCGCGCTGACCGTCATCAATGCCGACTACGTGCACGCCGCGCGCGATGAATTCCGTGCGGCGGGCGCCGGCGATGCGCCGTCCTTCCTGGTCGAGCCCTTCGGTCGCAACACGGCGCCGGCGGTCGCGCTCGCCGCGCTCGCCGTGGCGGAGCAGCAGGGACTGGACACGCTCCTGCTGGTGCTGCCGGCCGATCATCTGATCGAGGATGTTGTGCGCTTCACGCGCGACGTTGCGGCGGCCGGCGCGCTGGCGCGGGACGGCACCCTCGTCACCTTCGGCATCCCGCCGACGCACGCCGAGACCGGCTACGGCTATCTCGAGTGCGGTGCGCCGCTGGGCGGGAACGCCTGCACGGTGCCGCGCTTCGTGGAAAAGCCGGACGCCACACGCGCGGCGGAGCTCGTCGCTTCGGGGCGCTACCTGTGGAACGCCGGGATGTTCCTGTTCACGGCACGGGCGCTGCTGGACGGATTGCGCCGCCACGCACCCGCACTGCTCGCGCAGGCGGAGCGCTGCCACGCGACGCGCACGCAGGACGGGGAGATGCTGCGCTATGCAGAGGATGCGTTCCGTGCCTTGCCGGACATCTCGCTCGACTACGCGCTGATGGAGAAGGCGGACAAGGTTGCCGCCGTGCGCGCCGGTTTCGACTGGAACGACATCGGTTCGTGGCGCGCGCTGGTGGCGCAGGTGCCGCCGGACGCCGACGGCAACCGGGCGCAGGGCGAGGCTGTCTTCGTCGACAGCCGTGACTGCTACGTGCAGAGCGCGGACCGGGTGGTCGCGGCGGTCGGCGTGCACGACCTGCTGGTGGTGGACACGCCGGACGCGTTGCTGATCGCCACCCCGGCGGCCGCGCAGCAGGTGCGCGAGGTGGTGGCGCGGCTGAAAAGCAGCGGGCATCCCGCGCACCGCCTGCACCGCACCGTGCGCCGGCCGTGGGGGAGCTACACGCTGGTCGAGCAGGGTCCCGGCTACAAGTTGAAGCGCCTGGTGGTCGATCCCGGCGCCGCCCTGTCGCTGCAGCTGCACCACCGGCGCAGCGAACACTGGGTGGTGCTGGCGGGCACCGCAACGGTGGTACGCGGCGAGGAACGCCTGACGATCCGGCCCAACGAATCCACCTTCATCCCCATCGGGGTCCGGCACCGGCTGGCCAATGAAGGCACTGAATCGCTGGTGATCGTGGAAGTGCAGACCGGCGAGTACGTCGAGGAGGATGACATCGTCCGCTTCGACGACGTTTACGGCCGGGTGCCGCCGGCCAGTACCGCGTAACGCGCGCGCAGGCAGGCGCGCAGGCTGGTGCGCCAGTCTGGCAGCGGCGACAGCAGATCCCCGAACGTATGCGCCAGGCGGCTGCAGTCGAGGCGCGAGTGGGCGGGCCGGACCACGGCCGCGCCGTACTCGGCTGTCGTCACCGGCACTATCCGCGCGCGCGCTTCGGCGCCGAGCGTGACGGCTTCCTCCAGGATCGCCTGCGCGAAACCGCACCAGGTCGTGTCGCCCGCCGCCGTGCAGTGAAAGGTACCCAGCCGTGCCGATGCGGCCGGCTCGGCCTGCAGCGCCTGCGCCAGCGTCGCGGCGATGGGAGCGAGGTTCTCCGCCCAGGTCGGGGCGCCGTGCTGGTCGTCGACCACGCGCAGGTCCCTGGACTGCGTGGCCTGTTCAAGGATGGCGGTCAGGAAATTGCGGCCGGCGCCGCTGTAGACCCAGCTCGTGCGCAGGATCAGGTGGCGCGCGCCGCTGGCGCGGATCGCCGCTTCCCCGGCGAGCTTGCTCGCGCCGTACACGTTCAGCGGCGCGGGGGCATCTTCCTCCACGTACGGCGCCGGCTTGCGGCCGTCGAACACGTAATCCGTCGAGAAGTGAATCAGCAGCGCATCGAGTTCGCGCGCGGCGGCCGCCAGCACGGCCACCGCGTCCGCGTTGACGGTGCGCGCGAGCGCCGGTTCGCGTTCCGCGCGTTCCACCGCGGTCATGGCCGCGGCGTTGACGATCACCGCCGGCGCGAAGGCGCGCAGCGGCGCGGCCAGCGTTGCAGGTCGTGCGAGGTCGAAGTCCGGCCGCGGCGGCGCGATCAGTTCGACCGTATCCGGCAGCGCTGCGGCGAACGCCCGCCCCAGCTGGCCGGTGCCACCGGTCAGCAGCAGCTTCAAGGAAAGGTCACGGCCTCAGCCAGCCGCCGGCCGGCGCGGTCCCGGTCAGACAGCAGGGGTGCGCCAGCGAGCGGCCACGCGATGCCGAGCGCGGGATCATTCCACAGCAGGCAGTGCTCGTCCGCGGGCGCGTAGTAGTCGGTGGTCTTGTAAAGCACTTCCGCGCCGTCGGCGACGACCAGAAAGCCGTGCGCGCAGCCTGCGGGGATCCACAGCGATTCGCGGTTGTCAGCCGAGAGCCGCGTGCCCTGCCAGCGACCGAACGCGGGGCTGCCGCGGCGCAGGTCCACCACCACGTCGAAGATTTCCCCCGCCAGCACGCGCACCAGTTTTCCCTGCGCGTGCGGGTGTTGGTAGTGCAGCCCGCGCAGGACGCCGCGCGCCGATTTTGAATGGTTGTCCTGCACGAAGGTCGCCGGGATGCCCGCCGCGGCGAGCGCGCGCGCGTTGTAGCCTTCGAACAGCCAGCCGCGCGCGTCCTCGATGACGGGCGGCCGTATACGGAGCACGCCGGGCAGGCCGGTCTCCGTCACTTCCATCAGAACAGGCGTTCCGTCAGCAGCAGTTCGAGGTAGCGTCCGTAAGCGGTCGTTGCGAGCGGCGCGGCGAGCTTCCGCAAGGCCTGCGCGTCGATGTAGCCCTTGCGGAACGCGATCTCCTCGGGACAGGCGATCTTGAGCCCCTGCCGCCGCTCGATGGTCTCGATGAAAGTGGCGGCTTCCAGCAGCGATTCGTGCGTGCCTGTGTCGAGCCAAGCGGTGCCGCGGCCGAGGATGGTCACGTCGAGCGCCCCGCGCGCGAGGTAATCGCGGTTGACGTCGGTGATCTCCAGTTCGCCGCGGGCCGAGGGTTTCAGCTTCGCCGCGACGTCGGCGACGCCTGCATCGTAGAAGTACAGCCCGGTGACGGCGTAGCGCGACTGCGGCTGCGCGGGCTTTTCCTCGATGCCGGTGGCACGGCCCTGCGTGTCGAAGCTCACCACGCCGTAGCGCTGCGGGTCCTGCACCGCGTAGGCAAAGATGGTGGCGCCGTTTTTCTTCTGCGCGGCGCGGGTGAGCTTGGCCGCGAGATCGGTGCCGTAGAAGAGGTTGTCGCCGAGGATCAGCGCGACGGGGTCCTTGCCGATGAACGCGCGGCCGATCAGGAAGGCCTGCGCGATGCCCTCGGGCTTCGGCTGCACCGCGTAGCGGATGTTCATGCCCCACTGGGTGCCGTCGCCCAGCAGCTGCTCGAAGCGCGGCGTGTCCTGTGGGGTCGAGATCAGGAGGATGTCGCGCACGCCCGCCAGCATGAGCGTGCTGAGCGGGTAGTAAACCATGGGCTTGTCGTAGACCGGCAGCAGTTGCTTGGAGATCACCTGCGTGACCGGATAGAGGCGGGTGCCGGAACCGCCGGCGAGGATGATGCCTTTCATTTTGGGTGATGGGTCATGAGTGATGGGTGATGGGTGATGGGTGATGGGGGGATCGTGGCGGCTATCGTGTTGGCTGTTTTTGTACGGATTTATGAAGACCTGTGATGAGGCGCGACACGCGGTCAACTGTATCAAAAACAGAATGGTTGGCTTCGAGATACCCGAGGTCGGTTGCGATAAGCAGTTGTGTCTCGAGTTCGCTTAACGATCCCCGGGCAATATTCAGAAATTGGGCAAACTCCTTCTTTCCCGTACGTGCGGCACCTTCGGCGATGTTGCTAGGAACTGATACTGCCGCACGGCGCATTTGAGCGGTTAATCCAAACAGTTCATCTTTCGGAAATGTCTTCGTGAGCAGATACACATTTCGGACGAGCTCCCGCGATAACTTCCAGGCTTCCAGCCCATAGTGACCGCGATTACCCGTATCGAGGGGTTTCCCCATTACCCGTCACCCATTTCCCATTACCGCCTTTGGTAGTTGAGAGTGAGCCATTGGCGGTATTCGCCGCTCGTGACCTGCCGCGTCCATTCGTCGTGGTCGAGGTACCAGCGGACGGTCGCTGCGAGGGCCTGGTCGAAGGACGTGCGCGCATGCCAGCCGAGTTCGCCTTCGAGCTTCGTGGCGTTGATCGCGTAGCGCTGGTCGTGTCCGGGGCGGTCGGTAACGAAGGCGATCAGGCGCGCGTGCGGCCGTCCGGCGGGGTGCAGGTCATCGAGCAGCGCACACAGGGCGTGGACGAGCTCAAGGTTGCTGCGCTCGTTGCGGCCGCCGATCAGGTAGGTCTCGCCGGGCCGCCCGCGCGCGAGCACCTCGCGGATCGCCGCGCAGTGGTCCGCCACGTAGAGCCAGTCGCGAACGTTCGCGCCGTCGCCGTACACGGGTAGCGGCTTGCCGGCGAGGGCGTTGAGTATCATCAGCGGAATCAGCTTCTCTGGAAACTGCCGCGGCCCGAAGTTGTTCGAGCAGTTGGTCAGCAGCGTCGGCAGGCCGTAGGTATGGTGGTAGGCGCGCACCAGATGGTCGGAACCAGCCTTCGACGCGGCGTACGGGCTGTTGGGGCGGTAGGGCGAGGCTTCGGTGAACGGCGGATCGTTCTTGCCGAGCGACCCGTAGACCTCGTCCGTCGAGACGTGCAGGAAGCGGAACGCCGCCTGCTGCGCGCCGAAGCGGGCCTGCCACCACAAGCGTGTTTCCTCGAGCAGCGCCCAGGTGCCGGTCACGTTGGTGCGGACGAAGGCTTCCGGTCCGTGGATCGAACGGTCCACGTGGCTCTCCGCGGCGAAGTGGACGATGGCTTCCGGCGCGTGCCGTTCCAGCAGGCCGCGCACCAGCGCGCGGTCGTTGATGTCGCCATGCACGAAAGTGTGCCGCGGATCCTGCGCGAGCGCGGCGAGGTTGGCGGCGTTGCCCGCATAGGTCAGGCTGTCGAGCGTTACCACCGGCGTGCCGCGCGCGGCGATCCAGCCCAGCACGAAGGCCGAACCGATAAAACCGGCACCGCCTGTCACCAGTATCGGCATGAGCGCTCAGGCGGCCGCGGGGATGCGGTGATAGGCGCGATACCACTCGATGTAACGGGCCAGTCCGGTGTCGAGCGGCGTCGAGGGCGCGAACCCGACGTCGCGCTGGAGATCGGCCACGTCGGCGAAGGTTTCCAGCACGTCGCCGGGCTGCATGGGCAGCAGATTTTTCTTCGCGGTCCGCTGCAGCAGCCGTTCGAGCGTGGCGATGAACACGCCGAGTTCCACCGGCGTGTGGTTGCCGATGTTGTAAAGCCGGTACGGCGCGTGGCTCGTGGCTGGGTCGGGCCGCGCGGGGTCGAAGGCCGGGTCGGCCGCGGGCACGCGGTCCAGCACGCGCACCACGCCTTCCACGACGTCGTCGATGTAGGTGAAGTCGCGCTGCATCCGTCCGTGATTGAAGACGTCGATCGGCTGGCCGTCGAGAATGGCCCGGGTGAAAATCGCATAGGCCATGTCGGGCCGGCCCCAGGGGCCGTAGACCGTGAAGAAGCGCAGCCCCGTCACCGGCAGCCGGTACAGGTGGCTGTAGGCATGCGCCATTAGTTCGTTCGCCTTCTTGGTCGCGGCGTAGAGGCTGACCGGATGGTCGGCGCCCGCGTGCGTGGAATAGGGCAGCGCCGTGTTGGCGCCGTACACGCTGGAACTGGAGGCGAACACCAGATGCTCGACGCCGTGGTGCCGACAAGCTTCGAGGACGTTGAGGAACCCGGCGAGATTGGACTGCGCGTAGGCCTGCGGATTGCTGAGTGAGTAGCGGACGCCGGCCTGCGCGGCCAGATGCACCACGCGCGGGCAGCGCTCCCGCACGAACAGCGCGGTTACTGCATCCGCGTCCGCGAGGTCGAGCTTCTCGAAACGGAAGCGCAGGTGCGCCTGCAGGGTGTCGAGGCGCGCGCGCTTGAGGGCGACGTCGTAATAGTCGTTGAGGTTGTCGACGCCGACCACCTCGTCGCCGCGCGCGAGCAGGTGGTGCGCGACATGCATGCCGATAAAACCGGCGGCTCCGGTGACGAGAATTTTCATGGGGGCTGTCGGAAGTGCTTGTATTCTAGGCGCTATCCTTGATTGCGTGTAGGCTCGCGCCTGCGCGCAACCCTCGCGATCGCGTACCCCGCATGAAACGCATCCTCCTCATCAAGACCTCCTCGTTAGGCGACGTAGTGCACAACCTGCCCGTGGTCAGCGACCTCCGCCGCGCGTTTCCGGACGCGCACGTGGAGTGGGTGGTCGAACGCGCGTTCGCCGACATCCCGCGCCGGCACCCGGGTGTTGCACGGGTCATCGAGGTTGAGATCCGCCGCTGGCGCAGCGCCTTCTGGCGGGGCGAGGTGCGTCGTGCCGCGCATGACGTGCTGAACATCCTGAAGCGCGAACCCTACGATGCCGTCGTCGACACGCAGGGCCTGCTGAAAAGCGCCTGGCTGGCCTGGCGCGCGCGCGGACCGGCCTACGGTCTGGACTGGGCGAGCGCGCGCGAGCCGCTGGCGTTCTTCTATGACCGTACCTTCGCGATTCCGTGGACGCTGCACGCCGTCGAACGCAACCGGCAACTGGCGGCGCGCGCGCTGGGCTACGCGCCGGACGGCGTACCGGACTTCGGGATCACGGCCACGCCGGCGGCCGGCGAGGCTCCGTACGCCGTGCTGCTGCATGCGACCAGTGCGGCCGCCAAGCTGTGGCCGGAATCGCACTGGATCGCATTGGCGGCAACGCTGGCGGCGCGCGGCCTGCGCTGCGTGCTGCCGTGGGGCAGTGCGGAGGAGCGCGCGCGCAGCGAGCGGCTCGCGGCGGCGATGGCGAACGCGCGGGTGCCGGAGGCGCTGGCGCTGCCCGCCGTGATGGCTTTGCTCGCGGGCGCGCAGGGCGTCGTCGGCGTGGATACGGGACTGACACATCTTGCGGGCGCGCTCGGCGTGCCGACCGTCGGCGTTTATGTGGCGACCGATACCGCAGCCACCGGGCTCTTCGGCTGCGCGCGGGCGGTCAATGTCGGTGATGGCCGCGGCGTCCCCGACGTGGCGGCGGTGTCCGGCGCCCTCGCGCAGGCGATGGGCTGAGCATGCGCCTGCTCTATCAACTGCTGCTGTGGCTCGCCGCGCCGCGCATCGCCTGGCACCTGTTTGCGCGCGCGCGCCGCGAACCGGGGTATCGCGCGCATGTGGCGGAACGTTTCGGCCGCTACGATTTCTCCATCGCGCAGCCGGTACTCTGGATCCATGCGGTGTCGGTGGGCGAAACGCGCGCCGCCCAGCCGCTGATCGAGGCGCTGCTCGCGCGGCATCCGGCGCATGCGGTGCTGCTCACGCACATGACCCCGACCGGCCGCGACACCGGGGTGGAACTTGCGGGGGACCGCATCTATCGCTGCTACCTGCCGTACGACTATCCGTTCGCGGTGCGGCGTTTTCTGGACCATTTCCATCCGGTGCTGGGCCTGCTGATGGAAACCGAAGTGTGGCCCAATCTCATCGCCGCGTGCCATGGGCGGGGCATGCCGCTGCATCTGGTGAACGCGCGGCTGTCGGAAAAATCCTTCGGGCGTTACCGGCTCGGCGGCGGGTTTGTGCGCGAGACGCTGGCCTCGCTCAGCGGCATCGCCGCGCAGACGGACGTGGATGCGGAACGCTTCCGGGCGCTCGGCGCCACGGCGGTGACGGTGACCGGCAGCATCAAGTTCGACGTCGCCCCCCCGCCCGCGCTGGTGGCGCGTGGCCGCGAATGGCGCGCGGCGCTGGCGGGCCGCCCGCTGTGGCTGGCGGCCAGCACGCGTGAAGGCGAGGAAACGCTGTTGCTGGAGGCCTTGGCGGCGTTGCGAATGCCGGGTGTGTTGCTGGCGCTGGTGCCGCGCCATCCGCAGCGCTTCGACGAAGTCGCGCGCCTGGCAGAGTCGCGCGGCCTGCGCGTGCAGCGGCGCAGCCAGGCCACCGTGCCGGCGGCGGATACGCAAGTCTGGCTGGGCGATTCCATGGGCGAGCTGTTCGCCTGGTACGCCGCGTGCGATTGCGCGTTCGTCGGCGGCAGCCTGCTGCCCTTCGGCGGGCAGAACCTGATCGAGGCCTGCGCGGTGGGCGCGCCCGTCGTCATCGGACCGCACACCTTCAACTTCGCCGAAGCGACCCGCCGCGCGGTCGAGGCGGGTGCGGCGGTGCAGGTGGCCGACAGCGCGGCGCTCGCCGGTGCCGTGCGGGAGATTCTGGGAGATACCGGCCGTGCGCAGGCGATGGCGGCGGCGGGCCGGGCATTCGCCGAGCGCCATCGCGGCGCCACGGCGCGTACGTTCGCGACCCTGATACTTCAGCAGGCGAGGTAGGCGTCTTTTTCGGTGACGACGAGATCGGTGCGCTGATCGGCGGGGCCGGTCGGCAGATCGGGCACGAGCTGCAGTTCAAACGCCGCGGCGACGAGCACCGGCCGTGCCGGAAAGCGTGCGATCAGGCGATCGTAGTAGCCGCGACCGTAGCCGAGCCGCTTGCCGTTGACGGTGAAGGCGACGCCCGGCAGCAGCACGAAGTCGATGTCGGCGAGGTCCACCAGTGTGCACCGCGCGGGGTCGGGCTCGCGCAGGCCCCACTTTCCCGCCACCGTGTCGCGCGCCGGGTCGGAGACCACCCACGGATCGATCTCGCCGGTCGCGGCATTGATGCGCGGCAGCGCCAGCCGCACGCCACGGGCCAGGAGGTCGCGGACGAGGCCGGCGGTGTCGAGTTCGCTGCCGAAAGACAGGTAGGCCATCACGCAGCGTGCGCTATGGAGCGCGTCAAGTGCGGCTACCCGCGCGAGCGCGCGGGCGGAGGCGTCGGCACGCACCGCGGGTGCGAGCGCGTCCCGCGCGGCGAGGACTTGTTTGCGGAGTTCGGTCTTGCGCGCGGAGAGCGCGCCGGTCACGGCGCGAGCCAGCGGTTCACAAAGGCGAGGTCGTCCTCGGTGAGCGCGCCGGCGGCCGCCTTCAGACGCAGCACCGCGTTCGCATAGACGTACTTGGCGTTGGCGAGATCGCGCTGCGCCTGGAAGAACTGCTGGGTGGCGAGCAGCACATCCACTTCCGTGCGGATGCCGACTTCCTGCGCGAGCCGAGTGGAGTCGAGGTTGATCTGGTTGGATCGCACGGCCTGCTCTAGCGCGCGCACCTGCGCGGCGCCGTTGGTCACCCCGAGAAAGGCCTGGCGCGTGTCGAAAGACGCCTGCCGCTTAGCGCTTTCGAGGTCCTGCCGGGTCTTGTCCTGCAGCGCGAGCGCCTCGCGCACGCGCGAATTGACGAGACCGCCCTGGTACAGGGGAATGGCGAGCGTCAGACCGACGATGCTGCTCCGGGTTTCGTTGCCGAGGTTGGTATTGATCCCCGCGCCGCTGGCGTTGTCGGCGTAGCTCGCAAAGGCGTCCAGGGTCGGCAAGTGGGCCGCGCGGTTGCGACTGACTTCGCGGCTCTGGAAATCGACTGTGGCCTGCGCGATCTGCACCGGCAGCGCGGCCTGCACGGCCGTCTCCACCCAGCGGTCCATGTTGTTCGGCTCGGGCAGGCGCGTCTCGAAATTCTGCGACAGGCGGTTCAGGTCAGGGGCCGGACGGCCGATGATGCGGGCCAGCGCTTCCTTGCGGACTTCCAGCGTGTTGATCGCGCCGATCTCGGTGGAGACCGCGAGATCAAACTGGGCCTGCGAGTTGTTGGCGTCGGTGATGGTGGCGGTGCCGACTTCGAAGTTGCGCTTGGCCTGCTCGAACTGCCGCGCGAAGGCGGCCTTGGACGCGCGTGCGAGGTTGAGATCCTGTTCGGCGAGCAGGATGTCGAAGTAGGCCTGCGACACGCGGAGCATCAGGTCCTGCGTGGCCTGCACGAACTGCGCCTCGGCCAGCGCCACCTGGATCTTGCCCTGCTGGTAGGCCTCCCAGTTCTGCATGCGGAACAGCGGCTGGGTGATCGATACGTTCCAGAAATTCGAGTTGAACTGGCTGTTCACGGCCGCGGCGCCGGGATTGCGGAACTGGATCGTGCGGTCGTTGTACTGCGTGTTGGCGGCGGCCGATGCCGACGGCAGCAGGCCGGCGAGGCCTTGCGGGAGTTTTTCCTGCGAAGCCTGACGCTGGTAGCGCGCCGCGCTGTAGGTGGAGTCGCGCATCAGCGCTTCCTGGTAGATCGACACCAGGTCAGCAGCGAGGCCGATGCGCGGCGCGCAGGCAAACAGCAGCGCGGCGGCACACGGTATCAGTCGGCTTGCCTGCATGTCAGTAGCGCGCCATCGAAGGCTCGACCTGGTCGGCCCAGGCCGCGATGCCGCCGGCGAGGTTATGGACTTTTTCGAAGCCCGCCTGCGCGAGGAAGTCCGCGACCTGCAGGCTGCGCATGCCGTGATGGCACAGCACCACGATGTCGGCGCCGCGCGGCAGTTCGCCGACGCGCGCCGGGATTTCCTGCATCGGCAGGTGACGGCTGCCCTCGATGGCGCACAGCGCGTGCTCCCAGGGCTCGCGTACGTCGAGCACGACCGGGCGCGCGCGCGCGGCGTCTTCGAGCCACGCTTTCAGGTCCGGCGCCGCCAGTTGCGGAATCATGCTCAGAACACGAAGCGTTCCGGCTGCAGTGCGTTGCGCAGCGGCGGGATGCAGGTTTCGAACAGGCCGACGGTGTTGAAGGCGCCGGCACCGACCGCCGTGGTGAGCTGCGCGGTCATCACCGGCGCTTCGCCGACGATCGCCAGCAGGCGGCCGCCGGCCTTCAGTTGCTGGCGGAAAGCCTCCGGCAGCACGGGAACAGAACCGGTGAGCACGATGGCGTCGTAGGGCGCGCGGGGCGACCAGCCGCGCGCGCCGTCGCCGGTTTCGACCGTCACGTTGGCAATGCCATGGCGCGTCAGCCGCTGCTGCGCTTCATCGGCCAGCGCGGTGATGCGCTCGACGCTGTGGACATGCCGCGCCAGTTTTGCGAGCAGCGCCGTCATGTAGCCGCTGCCGGTGCCGATCTCCAGCACGCTGTCGTCCGGCGTGAGCGCCAGCTCCTGCACCAGGCGCGCCTCCAGCTTGGGCGCGAGCATCACTTCGCCTTGGCCGAGCGGGATTTCCATGTCGGCGAACGCCAGGCTCTTGTATTGCGGCGGCACGTAGTCTTCGCGCCGGAGTTCGGACAGCAGCGACAGCACGCGCGGATCGAGCACCTCCCAGGTGCGGATCTGCTGCTCGATCATGTTGAAGCGCGCGTGTTCGTAGTCCATGGGCGTGCTGCGGCGTGAACTTGAATTTCAATGGGTCAATGGATTACGGGAGAAACGGCTGAGAATCGCGGTTGCAATTATCGCATATTTACAGTAGCGTGGACTTGAACCTGGGGGTCCGCTTTTTAAGCTTGCAGGAATCAGCATCCGGGACTGAGAGGAAGGCCTTCTTCAGTCCTCGGTGCTGATACCTCAAGCCTGATAAAAGTCGGTGAGAGATACCCTTTGAACCTGACACGGGTAATGCCGTCGTAGGGAAGCGTTGGCCTGTGCGGGCCGGGAAGTTCCGTCCGCCGGCTGCTCCGCCCTCCGGTATTGCGCGGTCTTACTGCCACCGGAGCAAGTGAGCGCCCATGAACGCCAATCCGAAATTTCTGAACGCCACCGCGCAAGTTGACGAAGCGGCGGTGCAGCCCTTGCCCAATTCGCGCAAGATTTACGTGCAGGGCTCGCGGCCCGATCTGCGGGTGCCGATGCGCGAAGTGTCGCAGTCGGACACGCCGGCGTCCTTCGGTGCGGAGAAGAATCCGCCGGTCACGGTGTACGACACCAGCGGTCCCTATACCGATCCGGCCGTGAAGATCGACATCCGCGCCGGCCTGGCGGCGCTGCGCGAGCGCTGGATCGCGGAACGCGCCGACACCGAAACGCTCGCCGGGCCCACCTCGCGCTACGGGCAGGAGCGCCTGGCCGATGCGAAGCTCGCGGAATTGCGCTTCAACCTGCATCGCAAGCCGCGCCGCGCGCTCGCGGGCCGCAACGTCTCGCAGATGCATTACGCCCGCAAGGGCATCATCACGTCCGAGATGGAGTACATCGCGATCCGCGAGAACCTGCAGCGCCGCGAGTACGTGGCGAGCCTGAAGGCGTCCGGGCCGAACGGCGCGCGCCTGGCCGAGATGATGTTGCGCCAGCATCCGGGCCAGAGCTTCGGCGCGTCCATCCCCGCCGAGATCACCCCTGAATTCGTGCGCGACGAAGTCGCGCGCGGCCGCGCGATCATTCCCGCCAACATCAACCATCCGGAAACCGAGCCGATGATCATCGGCCGCAATTTCCTGGTGAAGATCAACGCCAACATCGGCAACTCGGCGGTGACCTCGTCCATCGGCGAGGAAGTCGAAAAGATGACCTGGTCCATCCGCTGGGGCGGCGACACGGTCATGGACCTGTCGACCGGCAAGCACATCCACGAAACGCGCGAGTGGATCATCCGCAACTCGCCGGTGCCGATCGGCACCGTGCCGATCTACCAGGCGCTGGAGAAGGTCGACGGCAAGGCCGAGGACCTGACCTGGGAAATCTTCCGCGACACGCTGATCGAACAGGCCGAGCAGGGCGTCGATTACTTCACCATCCACGCCGGCGTGCGGCTGCCCTACATCCCGCTGACGGCGAAACGCATGACCGGCATCGTGTCGCGCGGCGGTTCCATCATGGCGAAGTGGTGTCTCGCGCATCACAAGGAATCTTTCCTCTACACGCACTTCGAAGACATCTGCGAGATCATGAAGGCGTACGACGTCAGTTTTTCGCTCGGCGACGGTCTGCGCCCGGGTTCGATCTACGACGCCAACGACGACGCGCAGCTCTCCGAACTGCGCACGCTGGGCGAGCTCACGCAGGTGGCGTGGAAGCACGACGTGCAGGTGATGATCGAGGGGCCCGGCCATGTGCCCATGCACCTCATCAAGGAGAACATGGAGCTCCAGCTGAAGGAATGCGCGGAAGCGCCGTTCTACACGCTGGGGCCTTTGACTACCGACATCGCGCCGGGCTACGACCACATCACCTCCGGCATCGGCGCCGCCATGATCGGCTGGTACGGCACGGCGATGCTGTGCTACGTGACGCCCAAGGAGCATCTCGGGCTGCCGAACAAGGCCGACGTCAAGGACGGCATCATCACCTACAAGCTCGCCGCCCACGCCGCCGATCTCGCCAAGGGCCATCCCGGCGCGCAGATCCGCGACAACGCACTGTCCAAGGCGCGCTTTGAATTCCGCTGGGAGGACCAGTTCAATCTGGGCCTCGATCCGGACAAGGCGCGCGAGTTCCACGACGAAACCCTGCCCAAGGACAGCGCCAAGGTCGCGCATTTCTGCTCGATGTGCGGCCCGCACTTCTGCTCGATGAAGATCACGCAGGACGTGCGGGACTACGCGCGGAAGCTGGGGGTCGCCGAAGCGGATGCCCTCGCCCGGGGGATGCAGGACAAGGCCCGCGAGTTCAAGGAAGGCGGCGCGGAGATCTACCAGAAGCAGTAGTACGCAGCGCTGTAACGGTTGCTTACAAAGTTGCCGTCGGCGTCTGGAACCGCAGGGAACAACCGCGGCCCGCGCTGTTCTTACAATAGAGTCTTCCTTTGGAGTCACGCGTGCGCGTTCCCGGTTTCATCCGCAATCATCCGTGGTGGATCGCCGCCGCCGTGGTCGTCATTGCGGTTGCGGTGGGTGTGACCCTGTGGACCAGCGGCGGCGACGGACCCGAGTTCCGTTTCGGTAAGGTCGAGCGCGGTCCGCTGGTCGCCGCGGTGTCGGCGTCCGGCACGCTGAACCCGGTGGTCTCGGTGCAGGTCGGCTCCCAGGTCTCGGGCCAGATCAAGGAGATCCTCGTCGACTTCAACTCCGAGGTGAAGCAAGGCCAGCTGATCGCAAGGCTCGATCCGGAAACCTTCGAATACAAGATGCGCCAGGCGCAGGCCGACCTCGACGCGGCGCGCTCGCAGGTGCTGGTCCAGCAGGCGAACATCATGTCCGCGCGGGCCTCGCTGTCGCGCGCCCAGGTGAATGCAACGGACGCCAAGCGCGAATACGACCAGAAACAGAAGCTGCTGGAAAAGGGCTTCATCTCGCCCGCCGACCGCGACAAGACGCTGGCGACCTTCAATGCGCTGACCGAGGATGCGAAAGCTGCCGCCGCGATGCTGGACGTCGCGCAGGCGCAGTCCGGGAACGCCGCCGCCATCGTCAAACAGCGCGAGGCGCAGCTCGCGCAGTCGCGAATCGACCTCGGACGCACCGAGATCCGCGCCCCGGTCGACGGCATCGTCATCAAGCGCAGCGTAGACCCCGGACAGACGGTCGCGGCCAGCCTGCAGGCGCCGGAGCTCTTCATCATCGCGCAGAGCCTCTCCGACATGCGCGTGGACACCGCGATCGACGAGTCCGACGTCGGGCGCATCCAGCTCGGCCAGAAGGCAACCTTCACGGTGGACTCCTTTCCCGGCCGCACCTTCAACGGCGAGGTCACGCAGGTGCGCAAGGCCGCGCAGAACGTGCAGAACGTGATCACCTACATCGTGGTGGTGTCGACGACCAATGCCGACCTGCGGCTCTTGCCCGGCATGACGGCCAACGTGCGCATCATCACGGCCCGCCGCGAATCGGTGCTCAAGGTGCCGAATGCGGCGCTGCGCTTCCGTCCGCCCTCGGCAACTGCGGCCGCGCCGGCCGCGGGCGACGCCGGCAAGTCGGCGAAGTCGGAGAGCGCTGAGCCGGCCGACAAGGGCGGCAAAAGCGCCGGCCGCGGCAATCCTTTCCGCGAGCGGCTGGAGAAGGAGATCACGTTCGATGACGCGCAGAAACCGCAGATCGACGCGCTGTTCGCCGCTCAACGCGAGAAAATCGCGGCCTTGCGCGACCTGCCCGAGGGCGAACGCGCCAAGGCCGCCGAGCGCAATCGCGCCGATCTGCGTGCACGCATCGCCGAGTTGTTGAAGCCCGAGCAGAAGCCCAAGTTCGAGGAACTCGTCGCCGAGTTTGCGGGCCGCGCAGGCAGCGGACGCACGGGCAGCGGGCGGTTGTGGATCGCCGGCGATCGCGGCGAGCCCAAAGCAGTCAATGTGCGCACCGGCCTGTCCGATGGCGCCATGACCGAAATCCTCGGCGACGAACTGGCCGAGGGCGCCCAGATCATCACCGGATACGCCCAGGCCGTCGCGCCCGGCGGCCCGCGCCCGCCGTCCGGTCCGCGGCTTCCCTTCTGAGCGCCCGGACGCCCGCATCATGGCCGCGCTGATCGAAACGCGCGAACTCGCCAAGGAGTACGTGATGGGCACGAACCACGTGCGCGCGCTGCGCGGCGTGTCGGTGTCCATCGACGCCGGCGCGTTCGTTGCCATCATGGGGCCGTCAGGCTCCGGCAAGTCCACCTTCATGAACCTGCTGGGCTGCCTCGACAGCCCGAGCGCGGGCGACTATTTCCTCGCCGGCGACAACGTCGCGCGGCTCACGGGCGACGCGCTCGCCGCCATCCGCAACCGCCGCATCGGCTTCGTGTTCCAGCAGTTCAACCTGCTCGCGCGCACCTCCGCGCTGGAGAACGTGCAGCTGCCGCTCCTGTACGCGGGGGCTTCGGCTGAGGAGCGCCGCACGCGCGCGGAGGAGCGACTGCGCGAGGTGGGGCTTGGCGACCGCATGGACCATCATCCCGCGCAATTGTCCGGTGGCCAGCAGCAGCGCGTGGCGATCGCGCGCGCCCTGGTCAACGACCCGCTGCTGATCCTCGCCGACGAACCGACGGGCGCGCTCGACACCGTCACCAGCGTTGAGCTGATGGCGCTGCTGCAGGCCTTGAATCGCGCCGGCAAGACCATCGTGGTGGTGACGCACGAGCACGATATCGCCGCCTTCGCCTCGCGCATCATCACCTTCCGCGACGGCCACGTGCTGGAAGACCGTGCCAATGCCGCGCGGGATGCCGCGCAGTTGCTGACGACGCTCGTGCGTGAAGAGGAGGCACCGGCATGACGCTCTCCGCCATCCTCCGCATTGCGCTGAACGCGCTGCGGGTGAACAAGCTGCGCAGCATGTTGACGATGCTGGGCATCATCATCGGCGTCGCCGCCGTCATCACCATGATTGCCGTCGGTCGCGGCGCGCAGGCGCGCGTGCAGGAACAGATCAAGAGCCTCGGTTCCAACCTCATGATCCTGATCCCGGGCTCGACGACCAGCAGCGGCGTGCGGCTCGGCGCCGGCGCGCTGCAGACACTGACCGAGGACGATGCGTGGGCGATCCAGCGCGACATTCCGGAGATCCAGGCCGCCGCCCCGGTCATTCAAGGGTCCGCCCAGTTGATTGCCGGCAACGTGAACTGGTCGACCCGCCTCTACGGGGTCAGTCCCGAATATTTCGAGGCACGGGAGTGGACGATCTCCAGCGGGCGGCTGTTCGATGCGTCAGACATGAGCGGCGCGCCCAAGATCGCCGTCATCGGCCAGACCACCGCGCAGCAGTTGTTCGGCGACGAGGATCCGGTGGACCAGGTCATCCGCGTGCGCAACGTGCCGGTCACCATCGTTGGCCTGCTGGCGCGCAAGGGCCAGAGCATGCTGGGCCAGGACCAGGACGACGCGATCTTCATGCCGATCGCCACCGCGCGCAACCGCGTGCTCGGGCAGACGCAGGGCAGGCTGCGGCGCGTCGGTTCGATCTCGATCAAGGTGCGGCCGGGCGCCGACATGAAGTTTGCCGAGGAGCGCGTGCGCGAGCTGATGCGCCAGCGCCACCGTTTGCAGGCCGGGCAGGAGGACAGCTTCACGATCCGCAATCTCACGGAAATCCTGCAGGCGCAGGAGGCGTCCAGCCGCGTGATGACGCTGCTCCTCGCGGCGGTGGCATCCGTGTCGCTGCTGGTCGGCGGCATCGGCATCATGAACATCATGCTGGTGTCGGTTACCGAGCGCACGCGCGAGATCGGGCTGCGCATGGCGGTGGGCGCGCGCGCGAAGGACATCCTGAAGCAGTTTCTCGTCGAAGCCGTCACGCTGTCCCTGATCGGCGGCCTGATCGGCGTGGCGCTCGGCCTCGCCGGGTCGCTCGCGGTCGGCCAGTTGTCCGGCTGGCGCATCACGCTGTCGGCGGGCTCCATCGTGCTCGCGGTGGGTTTCGCGGCGGCGATCGGCGTGTTCTTCGGTTATTACCCCGCGCGCAAGGCGTCGCGCCTGCTGCCGATCGAGGCGCTGCGTTACGAATAGCTGGTGTGGAGGTAAGATGGGCGCCTGCGGAGAGTGCGACCATCATGCAAAAGCCCATCACGACCATCGTCATTGCTTGTGCCTGCGCGCTATCGGCCCCGGCCGCGCTCGCGCAGGACAATGCGCCGCCACTGGCCCGGCCCGATGCTGGCGCCGTGATCCGCGAAGGCGATGCCCAGCACCTGTTGTCGTATCTGCGCGAGTCGCTGCGCGCCGCCATCGAGGGCCGTGAACCGCCCCCGGCGGCCGAACTTGAGAAACGTGGCGCGGAAATCGCCGATACGCTCAGGCGGCGCGGCGCCGAACTCGCGCGCGGCCTGCTCGACGAGGCGGAACGCAGGGCGCGCGAAGCGCTGAAAGAATGGGAGTCCGGGCGCGAGCCCCAGGCGCAGCCGCGGCGGCCGTTGCCGCCGGGCCAGCAGGCGATTTAGTCCGTTCGTTCGAGTACCGGCACGGTCGATATTAGTCCGCGCGGAGATCCCGCCCCGGGATAAAATCGCGCGGCATCATGGATCCGTTGCTGTGGAAAGCCCTGATTTTGGGCATCGTCGAGGGGCTGACCGAGTTTCTGCCGGTGTCCAGCACCGGCCACCTCATTCTCGCCGCCAGCCTCCTTGACGCCCACGACGAGAAGGGCAAGGTCTTCGAACTCGTCATCCAGAGCGGCGCCATGCTGGCGATCGTCTGGGAGTATCGGCGGCGCTTCGCCGGCGCGCTCACCGGACTGGCCTCCGAGGCCGCGGCGCAGCGCTTTGTCCGCAATCTGGCGATCGCCTTCATGCCGGCGGCCCTGCTGGGCCTTGCGTTTGGCAGCCTGATCAAGGCGCATCTCTTTCACGCGGTGCCGGTCGCCATCGCCTTCATCGTTGGCGGGTTCTTCATCCTGTGGGTTGAGCGCCGGCCTGCGGCGCGGGCGCCGGCGCGCGTCGCCGAGGTCGATGCGATGAGCGCGCTCGATGCGTTCAAGGTCGGGTGCGCGCAGGCGGTAGCGCTGATTCCCGGCACGTCGCGTTCCGGCGCCACGATCATCGGCGGCATGCTGTTCGGCCTGTCGCGCAAGGCGGCGACCGAGTTCTCGTTTTTCCTGGCGGTGCCGACACTGGTGGCGGCGGGCGCCTACGATCTCCTCAAGCATCGCGCACTGCTGTCGGCCGCCGATCTCCCGGTGTTCGCCGTCGGCCTGTTCGCCGCCTTTGCCTCCGCACTGCTATGCGTGCGCTGGCTGCTGCGCTACATCATCAGCCACGACTTCACGCTGTTCGCCTGGTACCGCATTGCGTTCGGTCTGCTGATCCTTGCCACCGCCTGGGGCGGGTGGATCGACTGGTCCGGCTGATCGACCGGACCAGTGCGTTGCGCCGTCGATCTGGAAGCTTTCCTTCAGCACCTGCTGGTGTGAATTGCGCGCGGCGTGGATGTTGAACACGAACTCCGCCGGGCCGTGCACGGCGTAATGCAGTTCGCAGGCGACTTCGTATTCGATCATCGGCGTGGCGGATGCTTTTGAGGGCCAGCGCCGGTGCGCGGAAGCGGTGCATCGCCCTGAACAGCCGGTTTTTTCGTATCCACGACGCGCACCCGCGTGTAGACTTTTGCCGGCGCTCTTCTCAAGGAACTTTCGCCATGTCCAGACTCCCGTTCGCTGCCTTGCTGCTGCCGGCGCTGCTCGTGCCGGCCGCCGCCACCGCCCAGGCCTTCCCCGCCAAGCCGCTCCGCATCATCTCGCCGTACGCCCCCGGCGGCACGGTCGACATCCTCGCGCGCATCGTCGCGCAGAAGATGTCGGAGGCGTGGGGCCAGCAGGTGATCGTCGATCACCGGCCCGGCGCGAGCGGCATGATCGGCGCCGATCTCGTCGCGAAGAGCGCGCCCGACGGCTACACGCTATTGATGGGGTACACCTCCGAGATCGCGATCGTCGGCAATCTGTTCAGCAAGGTGCCCTACGATCCGATCCGGGATTTCCAGCCCGTCTCGCTCGCCGCGATCGCGCCGATGATGCTGGTGGTGCATCCGTCGGTGCCGGTGAAAAGCGTGAAGGACATCATCGCGCTCGCCAAATCGAAACCGAAGGAACTGGCCTACGCCTCGTCGGGCACCGGCGGCCCCAACCATCTGGCGATGGCGCTCCTGCAGACCGACGCCGGTGTGCAGTTGACGCACGTGCCGTATAAGGGCGCGGCGCCGGCGCTGATCGATGTGCTGGGCGGGCATGTGGCGATGTTCTTTTCCGGCATCGTGGTCGCCATGCCGCACGTGAAAAGCGGCCGGCTGCGCGGCGTGGCAGTGTCCACCGCGAAGCGGTCTTCGGCCGCGCCCGAGATCCCGACGGTCGCCGAGTCCGGCATGCGCGGTTTCGACGTGCCGACGTGGTACGGTGTGCTGGTGGCGGCGAATACGCCGAAGGACGTAGTGGCCAAGCTCAACACGGGCGTCGTCAACGCGATGAATGCCCCGGACGTGAAGGAGCGCCTGACCAAAGAGGGCGCCGAGCCCTCGCCCAACTCGCCCGAGCAGTTCGCGAAGTTCATCCAGACCGAGACGGCGAAGTTCGCGCAGATCATCAAAGTCTCGGGCGCGCGGGTGGATTGAGCCGCGCGACAGGTACAGCCCTCGGCGCCAGGCGCCGCCGTCAGGGTTTCAGGTCCGCGGAAAAAAGTGTTTTGCCGTCGGCGCCGACGAACTCCAAGCGGGCCTGTTCGGCGGCGGGATCGACGCGGAAGCGCCCGAAGTTGAAACCGTCGCCGTAGTTAAAGGTGCCGGATTTTTCGTAACGGTCGCGCGCCGCGGGCTGCTTCTGATAGTGGGTGAACTGGGCGATCGGCCCCACCATGTACTCCCGCAGCCGTGTGCCCGGGTTCGTCCAGTCGCGCGCAAGGTGGTAGTCCGCGGTCAGGAACACGATACCGCGCAGCTTCTGCTCGCGGATGAAGCGGACGATCTCATCGCGCTCGGTCCGGTACCCACCCCACGAATCGGGACCGCCGCCGTGAAACGGCCCCGAGGTGATGATGAACCTGAACGGCGCCGCCGACGCCTTCAGGCTTTCGAACAGCCATTGCTTCTGCGCCGCGCCGAGCATCGTCTTGTCGGGGCCGTCGGCCGCGGTCTGCGGCGACCGGAAGCGGCGGGTATCGAGCATGAAAAAATCGATGCCCGCCCAGGCGAAGCGCCGGTATAAAGCGTCGCTCGTCACCGGTTCGACCGGCCAGTATTCCTTGAATACCTGCAGGGCTTCGCCGATGTTCGGATGTCCGCCATGGGCGCCGTCTTCGATTTCGTGATCGTCCCAGATCGCGTAGGTAGCGTGCTGCGCGAGAAACCGTTGCAGGGGTTCGTCCTGGCGGATCGTCGCGTGCTTGCGCCGGTAATGCGAAACCGAGGGTGAGAACTGCTTGCGCGGCTGGTCGGCGTAGACCGTGTCGCCGAGCATGAGGAAGAAGTCCGGATCCTGCGCGCCAATGACGTCGAACAGCCGGAACGGCTTGTAGTCTTCGTGCATGTCCCCGCTAAAGGCGAAAGTGAACGGCTGCGGGCCGGCAGGCGCCGTCTTGAACCGTCCGGTCGCCGAGACCGGCGCGTTGGTGGCGGGATCGACCGCGCGGTAATACCACGTTTGCCCGGGCGCCAGCCCGTCGAGCCGGGTGGTGGTGATGTAGTCGCTGCCCCGTTCGAGCGCGACGGCCGGTCCCGGGCGCGCCTGAGTGAGCGATGCATCGGCGCCGAAGTCGATGCGCGTGCGCATTTGCCCGGGACCGCGGACCCAGATCAGCGCGCTGGTCGGGCCCGCTTCGAACGCGGCGACCGTAACGGCCCGCGTGGAGGCCCCGTGCGCGAGGGGGCCTCTGGCGACGGCCAGCGCCCCCATGCCTTGCAGGAACAGCCGGCGGCGGGAATGGAGGGAGAGACGTGCAGGCCTGGGGATGTCGTCGCTCACGGGACTTCTCCTGAAACGGGCAGGGTGGTCAGTTTAAGCGCTAACTTTGCACCCACGGCAACCCCGCCGCCCGCCAGCCGCCGACCGTGTTGCGGTGTTGCTGCGCGTCCTTGTCGCCCTCAAAGCCTTCGAGTACGTTGTAGGCGTCCTGGTAGCCGGCCTGCCGGGCCGCCTCCGCAGCGGCATGCGAGCGCCCGCCGCTGCGACACAGGAACAGCACCGGCGCGTCCTTCGGCACTTTCGCGGCCAGTTCCGCCAGGAAGTCCGGATTGCGCTGCTTGTCGTAGACATTCCATTCGATCTCGACCGCGCCGGGGATGCGCCCGACGTATTCCCATTCGACCTTCGTGCGCACATCCACGAGCCGGGTGCCCGGGACGGCCTGCATCAGGGCATGGGCTTCGGCCGGCGTCACCGACCCTTCGTAAGAGGCTTCCAGCTTGCGGGCGCGTTCGCGGGCGGTCTTCAGGATGTCGCGGGGGTCGGGCATGAAAGTCTCCGGCAAGGGGTTGATGGAGTAATCAGCAGCGTTATTGCACTAATACGGTGCCAAATGGCATATTACGCACACTATTGGTGCATTTTATGCACAGTGCTTGTGCAGAAGGGCTTGTCCGATAAGGCTTTTCGGCTTTTCGGGTGTGGCATGTTTCCTGCAATTCTGCAGCTTCCGGAATTTGCGCCCATTTTCGATTCCCAGTCGGATTCCAACTCAAACCACAACGCCAGGAGAAAGCGATGTCTTCCGCAGCCGATGTCATGAAGTTGATCAAGGACAACGAGGTCAAGTTTATCGACCTCCGTTTTACCGATACGCGTGGCAAGGAACAGCACGTGCAGGTCCCCGTCAAGGCGTTTGAAGCCTCCAAGTTTACCGACGGGCACGCGTTCGATGGTTCCTCGATCGCCGGCTGGAAAGGCATTGAAGCCTCCGACATGCTGCTGATGCCGGATCCCGACACCGCCCGCATGGACCCCTTCACCGACGAGCCGGTGCTGAATCTGAACTGCGACGTGCTCGAGCCGTCCGACATGAAGCCCTACGACCGCGACCCGCGCTCGATCGCGAAGAAGTGCGAGGCCTATCTCAAGTCGACCGGGCTGGGCGATACCGCCTACTTCGGCCCCGAGCCCGAGTTCTTCATTTTCGACTCGATCACCTGGAACGTGGGCATGTCCGGCTGCTTCGTGAAGATCAAGTCGGAAGAAGCGCCGTGGTCCTCCGGCGAGGAATTCGAAGGCGGCAACATGGGCCACCGCGCGGCGGTCAAGGGCGGCTACTTCCCGGTGCCCCCGCAGGACACGCTGCAGGACATCCGCAACGCGATGTCGCTCGCGCTCGAGCAGCAGGGCGTCGAGGTGGAAGTGTTCCACCATGAAGTCGCCTCCGCCGGCCAGTGCGAAATCGGCACCAAGTTCGACAGTCTGGTAAAGCGCGCCGACCTGACGCAGATCCTGAAGTACACGGTGTGGATGGTCGCCCAGTCCTACGGCAAGACCGCGACCTTCATGCCGAAGCCTGTCGTCGGCGACAACGGTTCCGGCATGCATGTGCACATGTCGGTATGGAAGGGCGGCCAGAACCTGTTCGCGGGCAACGGCTACGCCGGCCTGTCCGAGTTTGCGCTGTATTACATCGGCGGCGTCATCAAGCACGCGAAGGCGCTCAACGCCATCACCAACCCGGGCACCAACAGCTACAAGCGCCTGGTGCCGGGCTTCGAGGCGCCGATCAACCTCGCCTACTCGGCCCGCAACCGCTCGGCTTCCTGCCGCATCCCGTACGTGAACAACCCGAAGGGCCGCCGCGTGGAGGTCCGTTTCCCGGACCCGACCGCGAACCCGTACCTGGCCTTCTCGGCGCTGCTGATGGCCGGCCTCGACGGCGTGCAGAACAAGATCCACCCCGGCGAGCCGCTGGACAAGGACCTGTACCACCTGCCGCCCGAAGAAGCCAAGAAGGTGCCCAACGTCTGCTCTTCGCTTGACCAGGCGCTGGAAGCGCTCGACAAGGATCGCGAGTTCCTGACCCGCGGTGGCGTGTTCTCTAACGAAATGATCGACGCCTACATCGCCCTCAAGATGGACGAAGTCACGCGCTTCCGCATGACGACGCATCCGCTCGAGTTCGAGATGTACTACAGTTCGTAACCATTGCTTGCCGGACGGAAAGGGCGGGGGTGTCCCGCCCTTTTTCGTTGCGGCCCCCTGTTTGAAGTCTGATTGAGGTCATGCGTTGAATCTTCCCCGAGGCTGCCATAGACTGCCGCAGGCCTTGCAGGCCGGTGTCCGTCAACGCACGCCCCTCCGGCGCGTTGTGAAGATGACCGCTGCAGAGGCGCGCCATGGATGGAGCACGCATGAACCGACGCAGGATCAAAAAAGCCGCGATCGCCGCACTCTTTGCCGCCACCGCGGCGCCGGCCATGGCCGACATGTGGAAGTGCACGGACAAGGACGGCAACGTGCGCTACACCAACCTCAAGATCGAGTCCAAGGGCTGCCAGATCGTGGTGCTGGATCCGCCGAATACCGTGCACCCGGCCAGGCCGGCCGTGAAGGGCAACCCCGGTCCCGCCAGCTTTCCCTCGGTCAGTACCGCGGAGCAGAAGGCGCGCGACGGCGACCGCCGCAAGATCCTCGAAACCGAACTGTCCAACGAGGAACGCCTGCTTGGAGAGGCGCGCAAGAAACTGAAGGAACAGGAAGACCTGCGCCTGGGCAGCGAAAAAAACTTCGCGCGGGTCGAGGAGCGGGTGGCGCCGTTCCAGAAGCAGGTGAAACTGCACGAAAGCAACATCGCCAACATCCAGAAGGAAATCACCGCCCTGCGCTGACCGGTCCGGTCGCAGGCGCCGCCGCGGGCGGCGCAGAGGGCGGGGGGTGAGCGTGCCGACCGCCGCCCTGGCGGGGCTCGATCTGGTGGCTACCGCGGTCGTCGTCATCGATTCCGATCGCCGCGTCCGCTACGCCAATCCGGCGGCGGAGAACCTGTTCGAATTCTCCAATACCGCCGCCGTCGGGCAGACGCTGGACCAGGCGTTTACCGACACCGAGCTGCTGTCGTTCGCCATCGGCTACGCGCAAGCCAACAACTGCAGCTACACCGAGCACGAGGTAACCCTTGGCGGGCACGGGCGGGCGCGGCTCTTGCTTTCATGCACCGTAACGCCGATCGAACTGGAAAGCTGGACCGCCGGCTGGACCGGGCTGCTGATCGAATTTCGCCACATCGAGCAGCAGATCAAGATCGCGCGTGAGGAACGCATGCTCGACCAGAACCAGGCCAACCGCGAACTGATCCGCAACCTCGCCCACGAGATCAAGAATCCTCTCGGCGGCATCCGCGGCGCCGCGCAGCTGCTCGACCGCGAACTCGACCGGCCGGCGCTGCACGAGTACACGCAGGTCATCATGAAGGAGGCCGACCGCCTCCAGCAGCTCATGGACCGCCTGCTCACGCCGCACCGGCTGCCGCAGCCCGGCCTGATCAACATCCACGAGGCGCTCGAACGCGTGCGCAGCCTGCTGCTCGCGGAATTTCCCGAAGGCATCGCGGTGCGGCGCGACTACGACACCAGCCTCCCGTTGTTCAAGGGTGACAAGGAGCAGATCATCCAGGCCCTGCTCAACGTGGCGCGCAACGCGGCGCAGGCGATCAAGGCCCAGACCGCCGCCGGCGTGCGCGGCGAAATCCGCTTCCGCACACGCATCGCCCGCCAGGTGGTGCTGGCCCGCAAGCACTACCGGCATGCGATCGAGGTGCAGGTCATCGACAACGGCCCCGGCGTGTCGCCGGACATCCTCGACCGCATCTTCTACCCGCTGGTGTCGGGGCGCGAGGGCGGTAGCGGGCTGGGCCTCACGATCGCGCAGACCTTCATTTCCCAGCAGCACCAGGGCGCCATCACGCTGGAGTCCGCGCCCGGCCGTACCTGTTTCAACATCATGTTGCCGTTGCGTGAAGGCAGCAACGGCAAGTCGTAAATCGAAAATGGGCAATCGAAAATGGTAAACCTCACTCTGCCGGCCACGGTTGTCAGCGCGCCCGTCCGCGTTGACTCTCCGATGCCTCCTCCCCCGTTTCCCATCCCCGGTGCCACCATGAAACCCGTCTGGATCATCGACGATGACCGCTCGATCCGCTGGGTGTTCGAAAAAGCGCTCGCGCGCGAGAACATCCCCTTCAAGACTTTCGCCGCGGCCACCGACGCGCTGGCGGCGCTGGATACCGACGCGCCGCAGGTGATCGTCTCCGACATTCGCATGCCGGGCAGTTCCGGGCTCGAACTGCTGCAGCGGGCAAAGGCCGCGCATCCAAACCTGCCGGTCATCATCATGACCGCGTACTCGGATCTCGAAAGCGCCGTCGCCGCGTTCCAGGGCGGCGCTTACGAGTATCTGCCCAAGCCCTTCGACGTCGACCACGCGGTGGAGCTCATCCGCCGCGCGCTGGACGAAAGCCTGCGCCAGACGGTCGTGGCAGAGCCGATGGAGACCGCACCGGAGATCCTCGGCCAGGCGCCGGCCATGCAGGAAGTGTTCCGCGTCATCGGACGGCTGTCGCAGTCGCAGGCCACCGTCATGATCACCGGCGAATCCGGCACCGGCAAGGAGCTCGTGGCGCGTGCCTTGCATCGCCACAGCCCGCGCGCGACGAAGCCCTTCATCGCAATCAATACCGCGGCCATCCCGAAGGACCTGCTGGAGTCCGAACTGTTCGGTCACGAGCGCGGCGCCTTCACCGGCGCGCAGAGCATGCGGCGCGGCCGCTTCGAGCAGGCCGACGGCGGCACGCTGTTTCTGGACGAAATCGGCGACATGCCCTCCGACCTGCAAACGCGGTTGCTGCGCGTACTGTCCGATGGCCAGTTCTACCGGGTCGGCGGGCACCAGCCGATCAAGGCCAACGTGCGTGTGATCGCCGCCACCCACCAGGACCTCGAGGCGCGCGTGAAGCAGAACCTGTTCCGCGAGGACCTTTTCCATCGCCTGAACGTCATCCGCCTCAAGCTGCCGTCGCTGCGCGAGCGTCGCGAGGACATCCCGCTGCTGGCCAAGCACTTTCTCGCCAAGAGCGGCCAGGAACTCGGCACCGAGACCAAGCGGCTCACCGAGTCGGCACTGAAGTACCTTGCGGCGCAGGATTTTCCCGGCAACGTGCGGCAGCTCGAGAACCTGTGCCATTGGCTGACTGTCATGGCAGCGGGCGTCAACATCGAGGTCAAGGACCTGCCCGCCGAGATCCGCGCGGAAAGCCAGCCCGGCACCGAAGGCAACTGGGTGGGCGCGCTCGAACGCGAAGTCGCCGCCTCTCTGGCCCGCGGTGAAACAGGCCTGATGGATGCGATGGGCACGCAGTTCGAGAAAACCCTGATCGCGAAGGCGCTCGCCCACACCGGCGGCCGCCGCATCGAGGCCGCGCAACTGCTGGGCCTGGGCCGCAACACCCTCACGCGCAAGATTCAGGAACTGGGGCTCGACGACGCCAAGGGCTAAAAAACAGGACTGAGGTGCGCGGACTCAGGACTGAGAGGACAGGCGGGAAATCTCTTGACGCTGCAATTGAGGGCGTCACTCTCTTTGAAGTCCTCAGCCCTCAGTCTCCGAACTCCGCGATCACCGGCGCATGGTCGGAGGGGCGCTCCAGACGCCGCGGTTCGACATCGATCGCGCAGCTCCTGCACGTTGCCGCCAGCGCGCCTGACGCAAGGATGTGGTCGATGCGCAGGCCCATCTTTCGCTTGAACGCGTTCATGCGGTAATCCCACCACGAGTAGCTTCCCTCCGGCTGCTCGAACAGCCGGAAGGTGTCTTTCAGTCCCAGCGTCTCCAATCCGCGGAACGCGGCGCGTTCCGGTTCTGACACCAGCACCTGGCCTTCCCATGCGGCGGGGTCGTGCACATCGCGCGCTTCCGGCGCGATGTTGTAGTCGCCCAGCACGGCGAGCCTGGAGTGGCGCTGGAGTTCGTCCTTGAGCCAGGCCGTCACCGCGGTGAGCCAGCGCAGTTTGTATTCGTATTTGTCCGAACCTACCGACTGTCCGTTGGGCACGTACAAGCAGATCACGCGCACGCCAGCGACGGTCGCCGCCAGCACGCGCTTCTGCTCGTCGGCGAAACCGGGAATGGCCACCACCGGATCAGCGCCCGCGGTTTTCGCGAGGATGGCGACGCCGTTGTAGGTCTTCTGACCGCTGAACAGCGGCGGGTAACCCGCCGCTGTGAGGTCAGCGGCCGGAAACTTCGCATCCTCGCACTTGGTTTCCTGCAGGCACACCACGTCAGGCGCGTGGCTTGCCAGCCAGTCGAGGAGGTGCGGGAGTCGGACCTTGAGAGAGTTGACGTTCCAGGTCGCGAGTTTCATTTGCCCGCAGGGGCAGGTGCGGCAGGGGCCGGGGCGGCATCTGCGCCCGCTGCCGGCGCAGCCGGACCCTTGGCCGGCGGCTTGATCGCCGGCGCATTGCGCGGATAGCCGGCCTCGTCGAGCGCGCTGTCCCACTCGCCGGCGCTGTAGCCGGTGAGCGTGCGCAGGGTGCCGACCATCAGTAGCGGCACCCGGTCGGAACCGCCGGAGGCTTTCTTGAAGGCTTCCTGGTCTTTTTCGCCAGTGGGATCGCGCTCCGCGAAGGGCACGCCGCGCTTGCGCAGGTGGTTGCGCGCGTTATTGCAGATCTCGCCGCAATTGTTGACCCACAGCGTGACGGGGAAGGTCTTGGCGGCTACCTGGACGCTGTAGGGCGTGTCGCCGCCGCCGGAGATTTCATTGCCGCGGCCGAGTTTCTTTTCTTCCACCTTCTTCGCGTTCGGCGGCGGCGGCGTGTCGGTGTACTGGGTGCGGCCTTTTTCGTCCACCCATTTGTACAGTTGCTGCGCCGAAACGGTGGCGGCCGCCAGCATGAGGACGATCAGGATCGGTGTGCGCATGAGAACTCCTTACGGCTTAACGTCTCAAGACTCAATCTAGCATACGCGGCGCGGGTGCCGACAGATCGTCCTACGCCGTGACTGTGTCCGTCATGCCCAAATGACGCAGGAGCGCATCGATCTTCGGTTCGCGCCCGCGGAACGCCTTGAAGGACTCGAGCGCTGGCCGGCTGCCGCCCACCGCGAGGATCTCGTCGCGGAAGCGCGCGCCGGTCGCGGGATCGAGCACGCCTTGTTCCTCGAACAGGCTGAAGGCGTCGGCCGAGAGCACCTCGGCCCACTTGTAGCTGTAATAGCCCGCCGCGTAGCCGCCGGAGAAGATGTGCGAGAAGCTGTTGGCGAAGCGGTTGAAGGGCGGCGGCAACAGCACGGCTACTTCGCGCCGCACGCTCGCGAGCAGGTCAGCCACCGACTGCCGGGCAGGGTCGAAGTCGGCATGCAGCAGCATGTCGAACAGCGAGAACTCGATCTGGCGCAGCGTCTGCAGGCCACTCTGGAAATTCTTGGCGGCGATCATTTTGTCGAACAGCGTGCGCGACAGCGGCTTCTTCGTGTCGACATGCGAGGTCATCGGCTCGACCACGCGCCATTCCCAGCAGAAATTCTCCATGAACTGCGAGGGCAGTTCGACGGCGTCCCACTCCACGCCGTTGATGCCGGCGACGCCGGGGTCATCCACCCGCGTCAACAGGTGGTGAAGGCCGTGGCCGAACTCGTGGAACAGCGTGATCACGTCATCGTGCGTAAAACACGCGGGCTTGCCGCCGACGGGGCCGGAAAAGTTGCAGTTGAGGTAGGCCACGGGAATCTGCACGCCGCCCGCGGTGCGCCGCCGCGCGATGGTTTCGTCCATCCATGCACCGCCGCGCTTGGTCGGGCGCGCGTAGAGGTCCACGTAGAACTGGCCGATGACGTGGCCGCCGCCGTCCATGATTTCGTAGAAGCGGACGTCGGGGTGCCAGAGCGGCGCTTCCGCCGGCCGCAGGGTCAGGCCGTAGAGCGTTTCGATCAGCTTGAACATGCCCGGCACGACGTTCGTCTCCGGGAAGAACTGCTTCACTTCCTGCTCCGAGAAGTCGTAGCGCGAGACGCGCAGCTTCTCCGACACGTAGGCGAGGTCCCACGACTGCAGGTCGGTCAGGCCCAGCGCGCCCTTGGCGAAGTCCTTCAGTTCCGCGAGGTCACGCTCGGCATAGGGCTTCGCCTTGACGCCCAGTTCGCGCAGGAAATCGAGCACTTCGCGAGGCGTGCGCGCCATCTTCGGCGCGAGCGAAACGTCCGCGTAGCCCGCGTAGCCCAGCAGTTGCGCGAGCTCGCGGCGCAGTTGCACGATCTCCACGATCAGCGGGCCGTTGTCCCATTCGGGCTTGCCGAATTCCGCGGCGCGCGTGACGTAGGCCCGGTACACCTCTTCGCGCAGGCCGCGGTTGTCCGCGTACTGCATCACCGGCAGGTACGACGGCGCCTGCAGCGTGAATTTCCAGCCCGGCTTGCCGTCGGCCGTGGCGGCCTCGTGCGCCGCTTCCAGCGCGTCCTCCGGTAGGCCGGCGAGCATGGCCTTGTCCTCGGTGACCCAGGACCAGGCGTTGGTCGCGTCGAGCAGGTTGTCGGAAAAGCGCGACGACAGCGCGGAGAGTTTTTCGCGGATCGCGAGGAAGCGTGTTTTCTTGTCCGCCGACAGTTCGGCGCCGCCGAGGCGGAAATCCCGCAGTTCGTTCTCGACGATGCGGCGCCGGGCCGGAGTAAGTGTGGCGAACTCGGGGCTCGCGGCCAGTCGTTTGAACTTGTCGAACAGCGGCAGGTTTTGCGCGAGTTCGCTGTAGTACTGGGTGACCTTGGGCAGGTTGGTGTTGTAGGTTTCGCGCAACTCGGGGCTGTTCATCACCGAGTTGAGATGGCCGACCTGTCCCCACGCGCGGCCAAGGCGCTCGTTGGCGTCTTCCAGCGGGCGCACGAAGGCGTCCCAGGTGGGCGGCATCTGGTCGGCCAGCACGCGCGCGACCGTGTCGTGGTTTTCCGCGAGCAGTTGATCCACCGCGGGCGTGACGAATTCAGGCTTGAAATCGGCGAAGCGGGGCAGGCCGGAGAAGTCGAGCAGGGGGTTTTGCATGAGGGGCCGGGATTAGAGAATGGGGATTGGGGATTCGAAAACGATCGCACCATCGCAGATGGTGCTGAAACGGGCGATTTCCAGCTTATTTTGATTCGAAGACGACTTGGCCATCGACCAGGGTAAGGCGCACCTTGCCGGCCAGTTCGTAGCCGGTAAAGGGGGTGTTCTTGCCCTGGCTCCGGAGCGCGGCCGCTTCGATCTTCCAGTAGCGGGCGGGATCGAACACGCAGACATCGGCGCCGGCGCCGACCGCCAGCGTGCCCGCAGGCACGCCCAGGACGCGGGCGGGCTCCGCGGTGATGCGGGCGAGCGCGTTCATCAGCGGCGTGTTCGTTTCCTGTGCCCATTTCAGCGTCAGGGGCAGCAGCAGCTCGAGGCCGGTCGCCCCGACTTCGGACTCGCTGAACGGCACTTCCTTGGCGTCGTCATCGACCGGCGTGTGGTCGGAACAGATCGCGTCCACCGTGCCGTCGGCCAAGCCGGCCCGCAGGGCATCGCGATCGCGCAGGCTGCGTAACGGCGGCACCAGGTGGCAGTTGGAATCGAAGTAACCGATGTCCATCTCCGAGAGGTGCACGTGGTGCGCGGAGACGTCGCAGGTGACCGGCAGGCCCTGCGCCTTGGCCGCCTTCACCATGGCGAGCCCGTCGGCGCTGGACAGGCGGGCGAAGTGCACGCGCGCGCCGGTCTGCTGCGCGAGCAGGAGCATGGTGGAGAGGGCGACGGTCTCCGCGCACACCGGAATCGGCGGCAGGCCGAGCCGGGTGGCGACCTGGCCGTCGTGCGCCACGCCGCCGCGCGCGAGGGTGGCGTCCTGCGGCCGCAGCCAGACCGTGAAGCCGAAGGTCGAGGCGTACTGCAGCGCGCGGAACAGCGTCTGGTTGTCGGTGAGCGGCGCTTCCGCCTGCGAGAAGGCAACGCAACCGGCGTCGGTGAGTTCCGCCATCTCGGTCAGTTGCGTGCCCTTCAACTGCACGGTCAGCGCGCCGATCGGGTAGACGTGCGCCTGGTTCAGGTTGCGGGCGCGGAACTTGAGCATTTCCACCAGGCCCGGCTCGTCGAGCGGCGGGTCGGTATCCGGCGGACAGGCGAGGCTGGTGACGCCGCCGGCGATCGCGGCCGCCATCTCGGATTCCAGCGTCGCCATGTATTCGTAGCCGGGCTCGCGCAGGCGCGCGGCGAGGTCCACGAGTCCCGGACACACCACGCAGCCGGTCGCATCGATCACGCGGTTGGCCTTGAAGCCGTCGGGCGCAGCACCGACCGCGGCGATCTTCCCGGCGGCGATGTAAACGTCGCGCGGCGCATCGGTGCCGCTCGCGGGGTCGATCAGGCGGCCGCCTTTGATATGAATCTTCATGACTGCGGGGAATGGGTAATGGGTAATGGGTAATGAGTAATGAGTGATGGGCAATGAGTGATGGGCAATGAGCAGGGGATACTCGCGAATACATGGTTGGCCGGAGAGGGGTTACTCATGACTCATCGCTCATCACGGCCTCAATTCCCCGCCAGGATGCTCATGACCGCCATGCGGATGGCGATGCCGAAGGTGACCTGCGGCAGGATCACCGACTGCTTGCCGTCGGCCACGTCGGAATCGATTTCCACGCCGCGGTTCATCGGCCCCGGATGCAACACGATGGCGTCGGGCCGCGCCAGCGCGAGTTTGTCCGCGGTCAGGCCGTAGAACTTGAAGTACTCCTGCGGCGAAGGCAGCAGCGCGCCCTGCATGCGTTCGTTCTGCAGGCGCAGCATCATCACCACGTCCACGTCCTTCAGGCCCTTGGCCATGTCGTGGTACACGTGCACGCCCATCGCCTCCACGTGCGAGGGCAGCAGGGTCTTGGGTCCGACCACCCGGATTTCAGGCACGCCGAGGATGGACAGCGCGTGGATCTGCGAGCGCGCGACCCGCGAATGCAGTACGTCGCCCACGATTGCCACCCGCAAACCGGTGAAGTCTTTCTTGTAGTGGCGGATGGTGAACATGTCGAGCAGGCCCTGCGTCGGATGCGCGTGGCGCCCGTCGCCGGCGTTGATGACGTGGATTTCCTCGGCGACGTGCCGGGCGATCAGGTGCGGCGCGCCGCTCGCCGCGTGGCGCACGATGAACATGTCGGCCTGCATCGCGGCGAGGTTGGCCACCGTGTCGAGGATGCTCTCGCCCTTGGTGGCGGACGAAATGTTGATCGCGAGGTTGATCACGTCCGCGGACAGCCGCTTGGCCGCGATCTCGAACGTGGTGCGCGTGCGGGTGGACGGCTCGAAAAACAGGTTGAACACCGCCTTGCCGCGCAGCAGCGGCACCTTCTTCACTTCGCGCTGGGTGACGCCGACGAAGGACTGCGCCGTGTCGAGGATCTGCACGAGGATGGCGCGCGGCAGTCCTTCCAGCGACAGCAGGTGGTGCAGTTCGCCTTTGGCGTTCAGCTGGGGATTGTTGGAGAGAAACATGCGGGCTAGGATTTGTGCACGTGAAGGGCGAGCCGGCCACTGGCGTCGCGCGTGAGTTCCAGTGACTCGCCGGCGGCAAGGGTGACCGTAGCTGCCAGGAACTGCGGGGCGATCGGCAGTTCGCGGCCGCCGCGGTCAACGAGTGCGGCGAGCCGGATCGACTTCGGCCGGCCGTAGTCGAACAGCACGTTCATGGCGGCGCGGATCGTGCGCCCGGTGTAGAGCACGTCGTCCACCACCACCACCTCGCGGCCTTCCACGTCGAACGGGATCTCGGTGGGCTTCACCTCGCGGTGCAGGCCGATTTTGTCGAAGTCGTCGCGGTAGAAGGAAACATCGAGCGCACCGCAGGGCGTCTTGAGGCCGAGCGCAGCGTGCACGCGCTCGGCGATCCACAGGCCACCGGTGCGAATGCCGACCAGCGCGGTCTCCGGTGTCAGTGCCGGGCGCATCTGCGCGATCAGGTCCGCGAGCAGGCCTTCGGCGTCGGGCAGTGTCGTCGTCATGCCGCGCCCGTCCGTGCCGGGGTCGTCTGGTCGAAGTAGTCCTGCAGGATGATCTGGGCGGCGGCGCGGTCCACGTCGGCTTTCGCCGCGCGGCGACCCGCCAGTCGCGCCGAGGCGGCGTGCGAGGTGAGCCGCTCGTCCACATGGCTCACCGGCAGCGCGTAACGCGCGGCCAATTGGCGGCCGAACTTGCGCGCGCGTTGCGTCATGGCGTGTTCGCTGCCGTCCATGGCGAGCGGCAGCCCAACGACCAGGCGCGCGGGTTGCCATTCCTTCACCAAGGCGTCCACGGCTATCAGTTGCGCGTCGCGCCCGGAGGCTTCGATCGTGGTCACCGGATGCGCGATGCCGAGCATGGGCTCGCCCACCGCCACGCCGATGCGTTTTTCGCCGAAGTCGAACGCGAGTACCGAGCCGCTCGGCGCGTGAGGCGTGGGGCGTGAGGCGTGAGGCGAGGCCGCCGCGGATGGCGTTGGGCTTGGCGGGGTAGAGGGAGTCGCCTCACGCCTCACGCTTCACCCCTCGCGAATCTACGCATGGCCGGCGGTCTCCGACAGGCTGGCGAAATCGATGCCCAGCAGTTTCATGGCGCGCGGGAGGCGTTCTTCGGCGGGCGTGTCGAAGATCACCTGTTCATCGGCCGCGACCGTGAGCCAGGCGTTCTGCGCGAGCTCGTTTTCCAGCTGGCCGGGGGCCCAGCCCGCGTAACCCAGCGTGATGAGGATCTGTTCCGGCCCTTCGCCGCGCGCGACCGCGTCCAGGATGTCCTTGGAGGTCGTCAGGCCAAGCTCGCCGATGGCGAGCGTGGACTGCCACTGGCCGAGGGGGCGGTGCAACACGAAGCCGCGGTCCACCTGCACCGGGCCGCCGTAGTGAATGGGCAGCGCGCGGCAGCGTTCGTCGTTGATCGTGATGTCGATCTGCTCGAGCAGCCTGGACAGCGTGATGTCGGTGGGCCGGTTGACCACCAGCCCCAGCGCGCCCTGGTCGTTGTGTTCGCAGATGAACGTGAGCGAGCGGGCGAAATGCGGATCGGCCATGCTGGGCATGGCGATCAGGAAGTGCTGCGTCAGGTTGACCGTACCCATTCTGCGGGGGCCGATTCTACCGGCGCGGGATGCCCCCTACAATGCGGATCTTTCCGTCCCGTTTCCCCCTCTCCCTTGGATGCTGCCCTCGTCTGGTTCCGCCGCGACCTGCGGCTCGCCGACCACGCCGCCCTGTACGCCGCCCTGACGGCGGCGGGCCGCGTCCATTGCGCCTTCGTGTTCGACACGGCGATCCTCGACGCGCTGCCGGACCGCGCCGACCGGCGCGTCGAGTTCATCTGGGAAAGCGTGGCCGAGCTCAAGACCGAGCTGGAAAAGCGCGGCGCCACCCTGCACGTGCGGCATGGCCCCGCGCAGGACGAAATTCCACGGCTCGCGCAGGCGCTCGGAGTGGCGGCGGTATTCGCGAATCACGACTACGAGCCGGCGGCGCTTGCGCGCGACGCGCAGGTGGCCCGGGCATTGCGGCAGGCGGGCATTGCGTTCGAGACGCACAAGGACCAGGTGATCTTCGAGAAGGCGGAGGTCCTGTCGCTGGCCGGCACGCCGTTTTCGGTGTTCACGCCCTACAAGAACGCGTGGCTGAAGAAGCTCACGCCCTTCTTCCTGCAGGCCTATCCGACCGAGAAATACCTCGGCCGCCTCGCGCGCGAGGACGCGCAGCCGCTGCCGGCGCTGGAGGCCATGGGGTTCCAGCGCACAAACCTGCGGACGCTGGGCATTCCGGCCGGCATGTCCGGCGCCACCAAGCTGTATGCCGACTTCAAAAAACGCCTGCACGAGTACCACGAACGCCGCGATTTCCCCGCGCTGAAGGGGCCTTCGTACCTGTCGGTGCACCTGCGCTTCGGCACGATTTCCATCCGCAAACTCGCCCGCGAGGCGCACTACGCCGCCTCGCGCGGCGCGCAGGTGTGGCTCTCGGAACTGATCTGGCGCGACTTCTATTTCCAGATCCTGCACCACCATCCGCGGGTGGTCGGCCACGCGTTCAAGCCCGCTTACGACGCGCTGCCCTTTCCCAACGACAAGTCCCTGTTCGCGGCGTGGTGCGAGGCGCGCACCGGCTATCCGCTGGTGGACGCGGCGATGCGGCAGTTGAACCAGACCGGCTACATGCACAACCGCCTGCGCATGGTGGTGGCGTCCTTTCTGGTGAAGGATCTGCTGATCGACTGGCGCTGGGGCGAGCGCTATTTCGCGGACCGGCTGAACGATTTCGACCTCTCCGCCAACAACGGCGGCTGGCAGTGGGCAGCCTCCACCGGCTGCGACGCGCAGCCGTATTTCCGGATTTTCAACCCCGTGACCCAGTCGCAGAAGTTCGATCCCGGCGGCAAGTTCATCCGCAAGTACCTGCCCGAACTGAAGGGGTGCGACGACAAGGCCATTCATGCCCCCTGGACCCTGACGGCCGAAAAACAGTTGCAGGCCAAAGCCGTATTGGGGCGCGACTACCCCCTTCCGGTCATCGACCATGCCATCCAAAGAGAGCGGGCACTCACTCTTTATGGAAGGGCCATCAAAAGGTGATTTTCTCAGGCGGAATGCCGAATTCTCGTCATCCCAAGAGGGCATCTGGCCGTTAAGGGTGGGCAGCTCGATGTCCGTGAGATGTTGGCAGTAAAGTTAATGTGGAAATTCCTAGGGTTAAAGAATATTCTTAATATTGTTAAATAGTCATTAGGCCCAGTTTTCCGGCACGGGTTTTGCGGTAGACCTCCCGAGAGAGGTTGCGCGCGTCTCAGCGCGAAAGAACTAGGCGGATTCAATGCGTTCCGAAGACCGGTCGAGATTGCAGCGCAAAGCGCTGGCGACAGCTGTCGCCGCGTGCTTCGCCTCGTCCGGCGCATTCGCGAACCCCTCCAATCCGACGGTTGCTTCCGGCTCGGCCACGTTCAGCCAGAACGGGAGCGTGCTGACGGTCCGGAACTCGGCCGGCGCGATCATCAACTGGCAACAGTTCTCGATCCAGTCCGGCGAGACGACCCGCTTCATCCAGCCCTCCTCGCTGTCCGCGGTGCTCAACCGTGTTACCGGTGGCGATCCCTCGTCGATCCTCGGCACCCTGCAGTCGAACGGGCGCGTATTGCTCATCAACCCGAACGGCATCGTGTTTGGGGCGGGTGCGCAGATCGACGTCGCCGGGCTGGTCGCCTCCACGCTCAACCTGTCGAATGCCGATTTCCTCGCCAACCGGATGATCTTTGGCAGCGACGGCGCTGCCGGCGGTGCCGTCGTCAACCAGGGCCGCATTACCACCGCGCCGGGCGGTCAGGTCTTCCTGGTCGGCTCCGCGGTGGACAACCAGGGCGTCATCAACGCCCCCAACGGCGACGTGGTGCTGGCCGCCGGCAAATCGGTTCGCATCACCGACGGGCTATCCCGCCGCCTGCAGGTGGAAGTGACCGCGCCTGAGGGCGGCAGTGTCAGCCTGAGCAATCTCGCCTCCGATCCGCGCGGCATCTACGCCGGGCTGGTGCGCAACAGCGGCACCGTCAACGCCAACGCGGCGACCGTGGATGCGGGCGGCCGCATTGTGCTGCGCGCGTCCGGCGGCGTGGAACTACAGGCCAACAGCCAACTCACGGCGAACGGCGTTACGGGCGGCAGCGTGATCGTCGCCGCGGACGCAGGCGACGCCATCATCCGCGGCTCGATCGAGGCCACCGCAAGCGGCGGCGCCGGCGGCGAGGTGATCATCGCCGGCGGCCGTGTCGGCCTGTTCGACAACACCCGCGTGGATGTTTCGGGCGCAACCGGCGGCGGCACCATCCTCGCCGGCGGCGACCTGCACGGCGCCGCAATCGACGGCGGCGGCTTCGCCACCGCGCAGCGCACCTACGTCGGCACCGAGGTCGAGCTTCGCGCGGACGCGCTGGACTCGGGCAATGGCGGCAAGATCGTCGCGTGGGCGGATGACATCATGCGCTTCTACGGCGGTGTGTCCGCGCGTGGCGGCGCCGTTTCTGGCAACGGCGGCTTTGCCGAAATCTCCGGCAAGCGGCTGCTCGATTTCTCGGGCCGGGCCGATCTCGGCGCCACCAACGGGCTCGGCGGCACCGTGTTGTTCGACCCGCTCAACATCACGCTGTCCACGGGCGTTCCCGCAAACACCTCCGGCTTCGCGCCACCCGGCGACCAGACCCAGGCCTGGAACGACAACGCCGGGCTGAACAGCGTCTTCAACGTGAACGCCGGCGGCAGCTTCGCGGGTGTGGCAGCCGGCACGACGGTCACGCTTGAGGCGACCAACGACATCACGGTCGCCAACGCCTTCAACCTGGCAACGGCCACCGGCGCGGCCAACGTCAGCTTGAATCTGCGTGCCGGCAACAACATCGCACTGACCGCCGGCATCACGGCGAGCGGCACCGGCACGCTGACCCTGGCGGCGGACGCGAATTTCTTGGGCACCGGTGGCCCGGCGTCGAACGGCGTCGGCACCATCAGTGGCGCGGGTGTCCTCACGCAGGCAGCCGGCACGATGACGCTGTCGGCCGGTAGCGGCATCACGGCGACGACGGTCACGCCGGGGCTGTCGGTGACCAATACCACTTCGGGCAACGTCGCCATCACCAACACCGGCGCCCTCAATCTTGCAGGCGTCACCCAGAGTGGCGGCGCCTTCACGCTCAACAATACCGGCAACGTGGTGCTCGCCGGTTCGATCAATACGACGGGGCTGGCCAACGCCGCGGGCGGCGCGGTCACGATCACCGGCAACGCTCTGGTGGATCTCTCCGGCGGCAGCGTCACGACTTCGGGCGGGACCCGGCTCGTGGCCGGCGCCGGTACGGTGGGCGGCGCGGTGACGGTCACCGGCCAGACCGTGAGCGTGGGTGCAATCACCGCGCGCGGCGGAGACGGGCTCGGCGCGAACAACGTCGGTGGTACCGGCGGTGCGGTGACGCTGAACCGCACGGGTGCGGCGTCGACCCTGACACTGAGTGGGTTGATCGACACGC
>ENA-ORBV01001459-ORBV01001459.1-microbial-mat-metagenome-genome-assembly--contig:-NODE-1459-length-52581-cov-6.348202_pt1 | contig 52581 bp, 49 predicted proteins | sample MGYA00237777_ERZ505514 | MGnify/ENA primary metagenome ERZ505514 (study PRJEB26160, sample SAMN06269048) | microbial mat metagenome | isolation source: Oligotrophic lake microbial mat | place... | reverse complement strand
GTCTTCTTCGGCCCGCAAGGCGACACCCGCTGGAACCAGAGCCGCCTCGCCGCCGACCTCAAGGGCTTTGTCCATCACGAGCTCGATATCCGCGACCGCGCCGGCGTGCTCGCCCTCGTCAAGAACCTGAAACCCGACGTCATCGTCCACACTGCCGCGCAGCCGTCGCACGATCGCGCCGCCGCGATTCCCTTCGACGATTTCGACACCAACGCCGTCGGCACGCTCAACTTTCTCGAAGCCGCCCACCAAGCCTGCCCCGAGTCGCCCTTCGTGCACATGAGCACGAACAAGGTCTACGGCGATGCCCCGAATGCGATCAAGCTCACCGAGCTCGCCACCCGCTGGGATTACGCTGACCCCGCCTACGCCCACGGCATTCCGGAAACGTTCACCATCGATCAATCGAAGCATTCACTCTTCGGCGCGTCGAAGGTCGCCTCCGATGTCATGGTGCAGGAATACGGCCGCTACTTCGGCATGCCCACCTGCGCGCTGCGCGGCGGCTGCCTCACCGGCCCGAACCACACCGGCGTGGAGCTCCACGGTTTCCTCTCCTACCTCGTGAAGTGCAACCTTGAGGGCAAGGAATACCGCGTCTTCGGCTACAAAGGAAAACAAGTCCGCGACAACATTCATTCCCTCGACGTCGTGCGCTTCATGGCCGCATTTGTCGAGAGCCCGCGCGCCGGCGAAGTCTACAATCTCGGCGGTGGCAAAGCCAACAGCACGTCCATTCTCGAAGCCTTCAAGATCGTGGAAAAATTTTCCGGCAAAGCGCAGGTTCACACCTACGTCGACCAAAACCGCGCCGGCGACCACATTTGCTACTACTCCGATCTTCGGAAAATGCGCGCGCATTATCCCAACTGGGACATCACGCAATCTCTCGAAGAAACCATCCGCCAAATCGTCGAAGCCTGGCGTAAACGTGAACATTGATCGGTCCATCATGCCACCGCCGAGTGAGCATGTCCCTTCGATGCCCGGTCGCCCCTTGGTCGTCATCTTCTTGGTCGTGTTGTGCCTGGCTCTCTGGTTGATGGCGCGTGGTTGGCACGATTCACTGCTCGACCGCCATCCGTACCGCCAGACGCAGACCGCCCTCGTGACTTACTGGATCAAACAGACGGGATTTAAGCTGGCGTATGAGATGCCCGTCTTCGGACCGCCTTGGTCGGCACCGATGGAGTTTCCAACCTACCAATTGGTCGTCGCCAAACTCAGTGGCTGGCTCGGCACAGGTCTCGAATCCACCGGACGGGGCGTGAGCGTCGCCTTCCTTCTCGGCAGTCTGCCCGCAGTGTACGCCCTCGCCGGCCTACTCGGACTCACTCCTTCGCGCCGGTTGCTCGTCGTGGCTACCGTGCTGGCTGGGCCCGTCTTTCTTTTTTGGGGCAGGACTTTCCTGATCGAGACCACCGCAATGTGTGGTGCGATCTGGTTCCTCTATGCCCTTGCCCGGGTGACGCGTGACGGGGGCTTCCTCTGGACCGGATGCGCCGCGCTCATCGGCAGCTTCGCCGCCCTGACCAAGGTCACCACCTTTTTCATCCACCTGGGGCCGGCCGCCATCGTGACGGTCTGGCTGCTCAGGGCGCACTGGCGCGAGCACCATGATCGACTCCGACTTGCCCGTCGCCTTGCGCTCGTGGCCACCCCCGTGCTACTGGCTGGTGCGGTTGGTTACTGGTGGGTGCGTTATTCCGACCACCTTAAAGGATCCAACCCCCTCTCCCAATTCCTGACTTCGCGCTCCCTGACTTCATTCACCTGGGGCACACTGGACCAGCGCCTGTCACTTAATTTCTGGCAGGAAGTCTGGACCAGCGTCTCCGGCCTGGTCGTGAGCGAAATTGGACTTGCGCTCCTGCTGGTCTCGCTCGCCCTCGTCGGGGGTCGCCCCCGGCGAATCGCACTCTGGGGCGCCGGGTTTTTTCTCACAGGCGTACTCTTGTTCTCGAACCTGTTTTACTTCCACGATTACTATTACTGCGCCAACGCCGTGTTCCTGCTCGGCGGCGCGGGCGTGTTGTTAGCCGCAGTCTGGGATGACTCCCGTCTGCCCCTCGCCGTTCGTGCGCTTGTGCTCGGACTTTTTTTTGGCGGCCAATTTCTCGGCTACCACCGCAATTACGCTCACTACGCCGCGCACGACCTACCACCGATCCCGGAGATTGCCCAGGTCATGTACGACAGCGTCCCGCCCGAGGGCGTTGTGGTGGTCTACGGCCTAGATTGGAACACGTCGCTGGCGTACTACTCCCAACGCCGCACCGTGATGGTGACCGATTGGCAGGTGAACAACATCGCCGCGCTCGAGGAAGTCCTGGCCCGGTTACCGCCGCTCAAGATCGCCGGCCTGCTCATCGCCAGCCCCACCCTCGCTCATTCGTCCGATTTCGTGCAAGAGCGCCTCAGACGTTTCGGACTCTCCCCCACGCCACTGGCTTCCGGCGAAGAGGGAGATTTCTATGTACCCCAACCCGCCATGCTGCCCGCCGCGCAAAAATTGCAGGGTCACCCTTTCAAAACCCTCAAGCTGAATCTCACCGCCAACGCAGATACCTCTGATTTCGCCGGCCTGACTGAAACACCGGTCGACACGCTGGCGCTACCCTTTCTCTCGCCGCATCCGATCCGCGCCCAGAGCACCTACGGCATGAGTCCGGTGGAAATTGTTGGCCGGCCAGCGGTGAATGCCCATCCTCTTTCCGAACTCACCTTTCACCCACCGGGCGGCGAGACGCACGTTGTCATCGAGTTTGGCCTGAATCCCGAAGCTTACGCACCCGGCGCTGATTCTGTCACGGACGGGGTCACTTTCGAAATTCTGGACGGCGAGCCCGGAACCTTCCGCCGGTTGATTTATCATCGCCATCTTGATCCGGTCAGAAACGCCGACGACCGCGGTCCGCAGATGGTCGATCTGCCGGAGGTCGGTTCGTTCAGCAATCCGGTGGTCTTCCGCACCAGTCCCGGCCCCGCCGGCAACGCCGTCCGCGATTGGGCCTACTGGAGTCGCATCGAATTCAAGTGAATGGCGCAGTCTTGAAATACCGATGCTCGCCAACCCAAGTGAGGACAGCCGTGACGCACTCACTCGAAGAAACCATCCGCCCAATCGTCGAAGCCTGACAGCGTAGAACGAAAACGTCCTGAGCTGAGTTCGCCCACGAATCGACACGAATACGGAATCGACCCGGATTTGGTTTTCTGTGCTTCGTGCGGATTCGTGTGCTTAGTGGGCAACCTCAGGGTTCGATCAGTGGGCGTTTAGCTGATTTTATCTGACCGCGACTAAACAGATTGAGTCGTTGTATCGACCGGTGCTGTTGCAGGATTGATCACGACTGTCGGCACTGCCGCACTTGTTGCCGCCTTCACCTTCGGTACTCCCACCAACACCCCGAGCTGCTCCTGGATCTTCATGAAAAAGGCCTGATCCAAATTACCCACGGGCACTTCGTACATCTGGTGTGAGGGCATGTGTTCGAAGATCTGGCGCTGGCCGTCCTCCGTCTTGCCGCGGAGTTTGATGAGGCGTTTGCGCTCCAGCATGAGCGCGAGAAATTGCAGGAGCGGCGTGTTGGTTTCGCTCGGGGGATTGATCGGATCGGCCAGCGTCAGGAACAGCGTCTCGGCCGTGAGCTTCAGGTTGCGTTCCGCATTCTCGGTCAGCAGGCGCGGTTTGAAGATCACGACCCACCGGCAATAGATCTCGGCGGGCTTGGTCAGGTTGGCGTCCTCGCTCTCGAGCAGGTCGCGGCGCCCGGTCAGGCCGGAAGCTTGACCTGAGCCTGTCGAAGAGTCCTCGCGGACAAGATAGCAGACCACCCGATCATGCTCCGCGAACTCGCGGCCGGATACACAGCACTTCGTGGCAATTGGGTGAAGATTTAGCTCCATGTCTGCTTTCTTGTTTACGCTCCGGCCTTCGAGACGCTAGCAAAATTACACCGCAGCCGGCTGAATCACCCACCGATCATCGCCCATAGCTTCCCCCAACCAATGCACGATCCATTTTGGCCACGAAAAGGCACAAGGAACATTGAACCGGTGGATCAGATATTCCGCGCGCCTATAGGCACCTTGTTACTCTCGTTAGCCGCCAAATTCTTGTGCCTCTTCGTGGCTAAACTGCCTTTGTTTGTCCGGACTGCTTCCGTGTATTCCGTGCTTGCCGAGCCACAGCCCTTGGGCGACGGCTGGTATTCCGTGTGTTCCGTGGGCAATAATCTTCCCTCATGAGTGGACGCCTTATCGCCGTCGGCGACATCCATGGTTGCCATCAGGAATTCGAAGAACTCCTCGAAAAACTCGATCTCCGCAAAGACGACCGGCTGATTTTGCTCGGCGACTTGATCAATCGCGGGCCCAACAGCTACAAGGTCATCCAGCTCGCCCACGAACACGCGACCGCCTCCCTCCTCGGCAACCACGAGCTGCGCCTCCTTAATTACCGCAAGACCGACGACCCCAGCCATCTCAAGAAAATCGATTACGACACGCTGGAACAGTTGAACGGCAAATGCTGGGACTACCTCGAGGCGATGCCCCTCACCTACGCCGACGAAGAACTCGGCGTGGTATTTGTCCATGGCGGTTTTCTCCCCGACCGCCCTTGGCAGAAACAACCCGCCCGCATCGTCACCCGCATCCAGGTGGTCGATAAGAATGGCAACCCGCTCAAGCGCTCCGAATCACCCGACTCACCCCACTGGTCCACGCTCTGGGCAGGCCCGCCCTTCGTGGTGTACGGCCACACGCCCCGCCCCGAAATCTCACAAACCAAGTGGACGCTCGGCATCGACACCGGCTGCTGCCTCGGCGATTACCTCACCGCCTACATTCTCCCCGAGAAAAAAATCGTGCAGGTAAGAGCCCACGAAAGATATTTCCGGGGATGAAAAAAGAAGGAACGAGAATCGAGGAGTAAGGAGCGAGGAGTTGATTCAAGCAGGGCCTGCCCTGGTGGCCATGCCGTCGCGCGAAAACAACTGGCGGGGTAGCCAATACGTGTTTGAGCCGTCGGCGAAAACGGGGGCACGCGTGCGCTGCGTTTCCCGCTTGATGGGGCCACTGCGCACTTGCCTCCCGCGTATTTCGCCCCGTTAACTGCCTGAATAATGATGAGCGATATTCTGTCTGATCTCGAATGGCGTGGCTTGCTGGCCGACTGCACCGACCTCGCCGCGCTGCGCAAGCGCCTCACCGAAGGACCGGTCACGCTTTATTGCGGCTTTGATCCGACCGGTGACTCCCTGCATGTCGGCCACCTTATGGGCCAGCTCACCCTGCGCCGTTTCCAACTCGCCGGCCACCACGTCATCGCCCTCGCCGGCGGTGCCACCGGCATGATCGGGGACCCTTCCGGTCGTTCCTCCGAGCGCAACCTGCTCACGCGCGAACAACTCAACCACAACATCGCCTGCATCAAGGGCCAGTTGTCGCGCCTGCTCGACTTCAACGCCACCGCTAATCCCGCCCGCCTCGTCGACAACGCAGACTGGACCGCACCGATCAGTTACCTCGATTTCCTCCGCGACGTCGGCAAGCATTTCACGCTGAATCTCATGCTCGCCAAGGATTCGGTGAAGTCCCGCATGGAAGGCGACGGTGGCATCAGCTACACAGAGTTCAGTTATCAGCTCCTTCAAGCCTACGACTTCTACCACCTGCGCGAGGCCTTCAAGTGCGAGCTCCAGATCGGCGGTTCCGACCAGTGGGGTAACATCACCGCCGGCACAGACTTCATCCGCCGCAAGCTCGGCGTGCCTGCTTGGGGCTGGACCTTCCCGCTGATCACCAAGAGCGACGGCACGAAATTCGGCAAGACCGCCAGCGGTGCCGTGTGGCTCGACGCGGCCCGCACCAGTCCCTATCGCCTCTACCAGTTCTTCGTGAACACCGAGGACGCCAAGGTCAGCGAATACCTGCGTAAATTCACCTTTCTGACCCGCGCCCAAATCGAGCTCCTCGAGGCCACCCATGCCGCCAATCCCGGTCCGCGCGAAGCCCACAAGGCCCTCGCCCGCGAGGTCACCACGCTCGTCCACGGTGCCGACGCCCTCGCCGGAGCACTTAAAGCCAGCGAAATTCTCTTCGGTGGCTCACTCGACGGCGTCAGCGATACGATCTTCAACGACGTCGTCGGCGAAATCCCGACGAAGGATCTCGAGAAAGCCAAACTCGATGGAGCCGGTTCACCCATCACGGACCTGATCGTCCACGCTGGCCTTGCCCCCTCGAAAGGCGCCGCCCGCAAAGACCTCGAAGCCGGCGGCATCTACCTCAACAACGTCCGCGTCCCCGATCACACTCGCGGCGTCACGACGGCCGATCTGCTGTTCGGAAAATATCTTTTGCTCCGGAAAGGAAAGCGGAGCTACGCGGTGCTGAGTGTGCAGGAGAAGACGGCATGAATATTGGATTCAGTCATAGGTGGAGCGAGTTGACCGCAACGCGTTGGTTTGTTGATTGGTCGTTTAAAACCTGCCTTGTCACGGTTCCTTTGAATGCTAAATTCGCGCCATGACGTTGCCGTAGATCCAACGAAAAGTGAAGACGATGCCTCCAGGGGCGCGTCTCGCTTTCAGCGCCTACCTGCGAGATCTCTCCCGGGCCGGGACGGAAACAATCAACGGTCGCTCGATGCAGCGGCCGATCGCATGGCCAAGGGTGAAAAAGTGGCACGCGCAAAACTCCAGCGCCTGCACAAATCACTTAAAGCCGCCGGAGTCTGATGACCGTGTTTCCCGTGTCATCCGTGGGCAAAACCTGCCTTTTCCTCGCATCTTCGACCGTTCAGTTCCGACGCTTGACTCCTGCGCAACTTTTGCGGCACAACATCCCTTCACCAACCAAAATCTATGGGACAACAATTCAATAAAGTAATCAAAAAGAAACGCCGCATGGCCCTCAAGAAGCGCCGCAAGGCCAAGATCAACGCGGCCCGCAAGAAGAAGTAAGGTCGTTTCAACGACATCCCTTTCCTCCGCGCCCGCGATCCTGCGGGCGCATTTTATTTTATGTCGATCAAGGTCAGTCTCATTTCCCTCGGTTGCGCCAAGAATCTCGTCGATAGCGAGATCATGATCGGTCATCTGCACCAAGCAGGCATGAGCGTCATCCCCGAGGCGGAAAAAGCCGACGTCGTGATCGTCAACACTTGCTCGTTCATCGATTCATCCAAGGAGGAATCCCTCAGCCACATCCTCGAAGTGCACCAGAACCGCGGGATGAAAAAACGCCGCAAAGAGCAGAAACTGATCGTCGCCGGCTGCATGGCTCAGCGTTTCTCCAAGGATCTCTCGACATCCCTGCACGACGAAGTCGATGCCTTCATCGGTCTCGACCAACTGACCACCGTCGCCCCGATCATCGAGCAGATTTTCGCCAAGGAACGCGGTAAGAAAGACGCGCCGGCTAATTTCATCGAGGGCAAATCGACCTACATCCCCGACTACGATACGCCGCGTTTCCGGCTCACGCCCAAACATTTTGCGTACATCAAGATCGCCGAAGGCTGCAATCACCCCTGCACGTTCTGTATCATTCCCCAAATTCGCGGCCGGCATCGCAGCCGCACCGTCGAGAGCGTGGTCGCCGAGGCGCGCCAGCTCGTGAAGGAAGGCGTGAAGGAGATCAACCTGATCTCCCAAGACACGACCTTCTTCGGCATGGATACCTGGGAACAGCGCCCGAACCCGCGCACGCCGGTCGATTCCAGCCGCGGCACCGCGCTCACGACGCTCCTCCGCCAGCTCAACGCCATCGAAGGCGATTTCTGGATTCGCCTGCTCTACACGCATCCGGCCCATTGGAGCGACGAGCTCATCAAGACCATCGCCGAGTGCCCGAAGGTCGCGCGCTACATCGACATCCCTCTCCAGCATATCAGCGACAACATGCTTGAGCGCATGCAGCGCGAGACAAGCGGCGACTACATTCGCGATCTCATCAAGCGCATCCGCACCGGCATCCCCGGCATCGCGATCCGCACCACTTTCATCGTCGGCTTCCCCGGAGAAACCGACGCCGACGTCGCCGAACTCTGCGCCTTCATCAAGGAAACCAAGTTCGAACGTCTCGGCGTATTCCGCTACTCGCAGGAAGAAGGCACGCGCGGTGCCAAGATGCCCGACCAGATTTCGCCCAAGATTAAGGAAGCCCGCTGGCACCAGACGATGGCGCTCCAGCAGGAAATCGCACGCGAGGTTTCGAAGAATTTTGTTGGCCAGAAACTGCGTGTCATCGTCGAGGAACCCGGCGTCGCCCGCGGCGAAGCTGATGCGCCCGACATCGATGGCCGCATCTACGTTTCAAAAGATCTGCCGGTCGGCGAATTCGCCGACGTGAAAATCAATTCCTTCCACGACTACGATCTGATCGCGCTGCCGAAAGGCGACCAGCCCGTCGTCTACAAAATCGCGAAGCAGGCGCAGTGATGAAGATCCCCAGTGCATTTCACAAGAGCACTACCCCAGGCAATCGTCATCTCATCATTCTTTAGTGGGAGGGGTTTTACACCCCGACTCAAAAACTGTCGCGGCATAAAGCCGCTCCCACCTCTATCCAAGCCGAAGCAAACTTAGGGGTATCGGACCCACAGAGAATGACACTTAATTCCGAATGCGCACTCTTTGGCCCGTTCTCGTCGTCGGAATAATGCTTGGTACGCTGGTCGGGTGTAATCGACGCGGTGCCGACCCTCTGGAATGGCGAGTCCAAGGCAGGACGCCGCGCCTCCTCCAAAATTGGGTCGATGAAACTATCCGTCGAATGCCGCCAGAGTTAGCGAAGGAATATTCCGACGCCGTGGTCACGATCCTAAACCTGACGCCACGCCCGAACACGCAGAAGCCCAACGAGCCCAACGATCCGCTCTGCCGCCGGCTCGATCAGCGCACCGTACGTGAGATCATCATTGAAGCGGATGCATTGGAAATAAATGAACACCGCAACACGATCAGCAATGAATACACCAATCTGACCCGATTCCTGCAGATACCCGATCTCACCGCCAAGCAAACTGAAAGTCTGGAACGACGAAAGACGCGCAGCGAAAAGTATATCAAGGACATCGAACAGACCATCGCGCGGAAAAACGAGCGCATCGCCGAACTCACCAAAAAGAATTAAGACGCTCCTTCCAGCCGGGGCATGGACTTGAACTTGGGTTTGGGCTCATCCGCCCTACGCACGAACCATTTGGTCCCCTTCACTCCTTCGGTTCCGGCGCTGATTCCGTCTCTGACTTAGCCGCCGGCGCTTCCACCGGCTCGATCTTGATCGCCGCCGCTTGGTTCGCGATATCGGCGACATCCGCCGCCGGCAAAATAATCAATCCGGCCGACTGACCGCCGGCCACATGGCGCACCGTGATGCCCAGCACTTTCCCCTTCGCATCAAATACCGGACACCCCGGGGAATAATCCGTGGCCAAAATGAAACGCCGGGGCTTCTCGATCATCCCGGAGATATTAATCACGCGCACCGCCGGCACGCGCTGCGCCAGTTTGCTCCCGCGCGCGATATCGTAATACGTGCCCAAAATCTCCGCTTTCGCGGCGACGGCCAGATCCACAAAGGGCAACGGTTTCGCCACGGGACTCTCTGGCGCGATGAAGGCGAGATCCAGATCCGCATCCTTGAGCACTACGCGCGCGGGCATTTCCGTGCCGTTGGCGAGCCGCAGTTTCACTTCTTTGAACTCGGGCTCGTCGAAGCGGATTTGCTGCTGCATGGGCAGCACCATGGAACCCCGCGGGTCAATGCTCCCGAGCGACAACACCGTCAGCCCGCTGGCGTTGACCATCGTGCCATTCACGTCGCGCTTTTGCTCGCGCGGTGGGATGGGTCGGTCGCCCTGCGTGCCCTTCATGGTCACCACCAGCTCCACACTCACGACCACGTTGGCGTATTTTTTCAGGAGGGCGCGGCCCGCCGCTGCCTCCGCTGCCGGCAGGGCAAAGGCGGACGCAGCCATCGAGCAGAGGGCGATCAACGCGACCGGGATCAGACGAATAACAGATTTCATTTCGCAGTAGGTTTAAGTTTAAGTTCGATAAACCGGGTCTGGCTGCGGCGCTGCACGAGCAACACCCACCACTCGCGTCCGGTTTTCCCGGCGGCTTCGCGGGCTGTTTTCAGATCCGCCACCGAGGCCACGGCTGAACCGCCCGCCTGCATGATCAGATCGTCGCCGCGCAGTCCCGCCAGCGCCGCCCAACCGGAGGGCACCACGCTCTCGACCAAAATTCCTTTGGCCTCGGGCGAGAGCTGTAACCTCACGCGGTCATCAAACGCCACCTCCCGCACGGCAAATTCCAGATCGAGATCCTCCCCATACGGCATCTCCGCAGCCGGCGTCGGCTGTTCCGGCAAGAGCACCGGCAAATCCATTTTCTGGCCATCGCGCCACAGCGTGACGACGGCCGTGGTGCCCGCGCGGTATTGCCGGATTTGCCGCGCCAGCACGTCGGCATCCTCGGCGCGGCGCGATGTCACCGGCGCACCATCAAGTGCGACCAGCACATCGCCCACGCGCAATCCCGCCGACTCCGCTGTCGTCCCGGGATAAATTTGCGTCAGGCGCGCGCCACTCTCGACCTTGAGCTTGAGGCGATTCGCCAGCTTTGCCGTCAAAGGCTGCGAAGCCACGCCCAGCCAGGCTTTGCGCGCCTGCGGTGTGACGCTGCGAGGATTCGTGCGACGCAGTTCAGCGATGGCACTGAGCACCGCGCCATTGCGGCGTATATCGACCAACACGGTGTGTGTTCCATTGGAGCCCGGGGGCAGCAGCTTGGCTGTCAGCGCCTGCAACTCCGCCACCGTGGCCACCGGTTTTCCATCCACCGCGATAATCACATCCTGTCGCTGGAGCTCGGGCTCAGCCTGGCCGGCCGGTCCACCCGGCCGGATATTTTCCAACCAGACGCCGCGTTGATCAGGCAGACGTTCATCGCGGGCCAGTTGGCGCGTGAGGTTGCGCATCACGGCGCCCCACTCCGGCAGTTCCACATCGGCTGATTGAGCCGCCTCGCGCGAACTGAGTTTTAAATGCACCGAACGTTTCTGCCCGTCGCGCCGATAATCCAACGTAAATTCATTACCCGGTAGCATCCCCATTTCCAAGCGGGTGAAACTGGCCACGGAGTTCTCCTTGGTCCCCTCGATGGCATGACCATCCACCGCCGTCACCCCATCCCCCGGAAGCAGGCCGGCCAGGGCCGCCGGCGAATCATTCGCCACATCGGCAATCAATACGCCCGCTCCCGTTCCCTCAGCCTCCAGGCACGGCTGCACCGTCAGGCCCGACCAACCCCGAGTTACCCGACCTTGCGCGATCAACTGATCCGCCACGGCCCGCGCGAGATTACCCGGAATCGCGCCGCCTAGATTGGCCACGCCGATTTCATTGATGCCAATGATCTCGCCGCGAGCGTTGACCAGCGGACCACCGCTGTTGCCCGGAAAAATACTCGCGTCGTGCAAAATCCACCGCACCACCTCGCCCACATTCTCCCCCGCCAAAATCATCCGGAAGGAATCGGGCAAGACCATCGCAGCATTGGCTACGACTCCACGCGTCATGGATTGCGACAGCGTCGCCGGGCTACCCAGCGCAAACACCGCGTCGCCCATGGCCAGAAGCGAGGAGTCGCCAAATTGCGCGACGGGCAAAGGACCGGCGCTCGCCGGGCGCTTGGCGAGATCCAGTTCCAGCACGGCCAAATCGGTCAGCGCATCCTGCCCCACCAGCCGCGCCTGGAGTTTGGTGCCGTCCGTGAAATAGCATTGATAGAAATCCGCATCCTGCGCGACGTGGTAATTGGTGATGACATGGCCCTTCGCCGAAATGATCGCGCCGCTGCCACCCACGCGGGCCTTTTGCAGCCGCCCCTGATTCGGCAGCAACCGGATGGCCTCGATGCGAACCACCGCCGGAAAAACGTCCGCCACTCCAGCGGCATCGGCCGAAGCCGCGCTCACAGCCGGAGCTGCGAGACCCATGGCTGTTCCGAGCAGACAACCGATCATACCGTGAACAACACGCGCCAATATACGGGGTCGCATATAAAGAATTACTCGCGAACCGGAGAACCGGACGCAAGCGACTTCTCATGACGACGAACCAGTCATTATTAAGACTCGCGGATTAAGACTGACAAAAATCGTTCCGTGGTAGGTAGCGCGCTGGTCGCGCTATTCTGCTGGCCAGCAGAACGAGACAAGCTCGCAACCTACAGGTCAATCCGGAGGCCACAAAGTAAATATCCCCGGGGCAAGCCACGGGGCATTTCACAAGTCCACTCACGGCCCCATCCAATCATCATCATAGCATTCCTTAGTGGGAGGGGTTTTACACCCCGACTCAAAAACTGTCGCGGCATAAAGCCGCTCCCACCTCAATCCAAGCCGAAGCCGATTCGACTGGCTCACGGTCTCAGACAAGCTTCGGGGTATCGGACCCACAGGGAATGAAACCCAATCGACTTATGATGATGAATTTTCGTCGGGCACGCAAACGCATCAGACCTGAGTTCATCCCACAGCTTGTATCCTCCCGCCTCCTCTGTGTCGGCGCTCGGTGTCCTCTGTGAACCCGGATCGTCGTCTCTTCGGGTGTGAATTATCCTAGCTCGCTTGGTTTTGGATCTGTGCGTATCCGCGTCATCCGTGGTCAATTTTTCATCACCGCTGCCACGAACTTCTGGATGATCCCATCGAACGAACCATTCGTGAAGAACACCACGAGTTGCGGCTTCGCTCCGCCCGCCTTGATGTCGGCTATCATTTTTTCGAGCAGCTCGTTATTGCTCTCCGCCGTGCAGGCGTGCACACCCTGCGTTTCCAAATGCTGGATCACCGCCTCACTATCAAATTTCTCTTCAGGTTTTAACTTGGCTGAATTCGCCACCGCGCCGAGATAAACCTCATCCGCCATCGCCAGTGCACGCATGAATGCCGCCTGCATGACCTTCGTCCGCGATGTATTGCTGCGCGGCTCGAAGGCGGCGTGGATCAAGTGCCCCGGAAACCGCGCGCGAAACGACTGGAGCGTTTCCACCAGCGCCGTCGGATGATGTCCAAAATCTTCGATGACTTTCAACGCCGCCGTGTTCACCAAAATTTCCTGCCGCCGCTTCACCCCGCGAAAACGCGCGAGCGAATCAAGTTTCAGTCCCGTCGGATCGCCTTGAGTTAGGGCGAAGCCTCCGGCTGAGCCGGGTATCGAATTCGGCTTGTTCGGAGAACTCGCCCTACCCGTTTCACTGGCCAGCGCCAACCCCGCCGCGCACGCCGCCATCGCCGCATTACGCACATTAAACAATCCCGGCTGCGACCACTTCACCTCGCCCCACAGGGCACCCTTCCAGAGCAATTGAAACGAAGCACCCGACTCGCTCTCCGCAAAGTTAGCGATCCGCACATCATTCATCTCGCCCACGCCGACTCGTACGACACGCGTCCAGCCAAGCGGACCGAGCGCGCGGAGATTATCGTCGTCGCCATTCAGCACGATCCAGCCGTTGCGCGGCACGATGCGCGTGAGATGGAGAAACGTCCGCTGTACGTCCTGCAAATCCCGAAAAATATCGGCGTGATCAAATTCGAGATTGTTCAGCACCGCGATGTGCGGCGCATAGTGGATAAACTTGCTGCGCTTGTCGAAGAACGCGCTGTCGTACTCGTCGCCCTCGATCACAAATGGATCGGCCACCGTACCGAGGTGATTGCCCACCGGCGGATCGATCGGCACGCCGCCGATCAAGAAACCCGGATCGCGTCCGTTCTCCCGCAGGAGAAAAGCGGTGAGCGAAGTCGTCGTCGTTTTGCCATGCGTGCCCGCCACCACGATATTTTTCCGTCCCTTAAGCACGAAATCCGCGAGCAACGCCGGCAGCGAAGTAAACACGATGGCCCGGGTATCGAGCAGCCACTCCACCTCGGGATTGCCCCGCGACATCGCATTGCCGATTACGACGAGATCGGGCTTGAGCTGTGCCAGTCGCGCGGGGTCATAACCCTCGTGCAACGTGATGCCCGCCTCGGCGAGGACGGTGCTCATCGGCGGATAGACCGCCGTGTCGGCCCCGAGCACCACGTGCCCCGCCGCGCGGGCCAGCAGTGCTGCGTTGCCCATCGCCGTGCCGCAAATGCCCATGAAATAAATCTTCATCTACGGCTCAGTTGAGAGGATTTCGTCGCTCGCGACAAATGGATAAGCGAATTTTTTGGATCTGAAGAAGGCCCGCTTACTTGAGCCGGTCCTGCCAATAGAGCGGACGCCGTCTGCGATCAGCAGGCACCACAGGACCACCTGATGAAGACGATCAGTCGCAGGCACATTTTCAGGGATTAACTCCACTCCGGTTTCTGCTTTCGCATTGCGCGGCCACGCTTTGCCCACCGGAAACCGCGAGGAGCCCGGCCGATTCCCCGCCCCGGTGGCCTCGACTATTTTCAGCCCAGAAACGGATTGAATTTTCGCTCGATACCGGCGCTAGTCAACGGGCCGTGGCCGGGGGCGATGAGGGTGTTATCAGGTAAAAGCTCCAAAACCCGCCGGGCGTGTTTCATTTGGCGTTGGCAGCAGAAATAGCCGCCACCCAGAGAGCCGGCAAAAATAAGATCGCCGGAGATGAGCACCTCACCCGCCCCGGGATGGGCGACGAGTTTCACGGAGTAACAATTATGCTCCGCCGCATGACCGGGGGTTTGAAAGGTGGTGATGCGCAGGCCGGCGATTTCCACCACCTGCCCTTCCACCAGTCCCGAGCAATTTTTCCAGCGTCCACTCAGCGGACCATAAAACGTCGCCAGACCTGTTTCCTGCAGGACGACTTCCAAGCCGCCGATGTGTTCGCCCTCGTAGTGGGTAATAAAAACCGCCGCGAGTTGCTCGATGTGCCGTGGCCAGGCGCGGTGCAATTCGGCATGACTGGCACCGGTGTCGAACAACACAGCTTGGTTCCCGCCGGTCGACACCAGATAGGCATTGGACACGCCGATCCCGAAAGGCATCTGCAGCGGATAGAGCGTGAAAGGCAGCGCACAAGACTCGGCTGGCGGATAGCAGCCTTGAGCAAGCGCGGAGAGACCGACGTCATTCAATTTCAGCACCCGGGCCAGCCGACCCAATTCGGCCTGAGTCAATTCTGAGCGGTAATCCAGCGCGTCCTTGATCCGGCTCATTTCGACTCCGGCGGTCTCCGCCATTTTTTCATAGCTCAGGCCGGCATGGCGGGCGGCTTTTTCCAGCACGTCACCCAACTCATCTTCGAGGGCTATGGCGGTCGGTGGATTCATCGGAGTTCGGAGGAAAATGAATTCCATTTTTCCCGGGAAGGCCACAGTGTTTTGGTTCATGGATCATGTTCAACAAGAGGTCACCGCCATCTTCATTCGTACTCGCGCCCTGCTCCACGGGCACTTTGTGCTCCGTTCCGGGCTGCACAGCGGGCATTTTTTCCAATGCGCGCAGGTCTGTCAGAACATGCCGGAGGTGGAACGCCTCGGCGCGCTCCTGCTCGGCAAGCTGGCTGATTTGCAATTCACCACGGTGCTGGCCCCAGCCATGGGCGGCTTGGTCGTCGGCCAGGAAGTCGCGCGACAGACCAAGAGCCGGTTTATCTTCGCGGAGAAAGATAACAACGTCCTCGTGATGCGCCGCGGTTTCACCCTCGCTCCCGGCGAGCGCGTGCTGGTGGTGGAGGACGTCATTACCCGCGGCGGGCGCGTGCAGGAGTGCTTGGAAATCATCAAGCAAGCGGGCGGTCAGGCGGTTGGCGTGGCAGTGCTCGTCGATCGCAGCCAAGGTCAGGCGAAGTTTAACGTGCCGACAATTTCGTTGTTGGAAATGAGTTATCCCACTTATGCGGCCGATCAATTGCCGCCGGAGTTGGCGAAACTTCCGGCGACGAAGCCGGGAAGCTGAAAACGTTTGGCCTGATAGTGCCGTGGGTGGGCGTCGGTTTCCACACCGACGCTGATCGCCGATATGGAAATCGGCGACCACCTCTAAGCGATCTACTCTAAGCAAAGGCACGTCGATTGGCTCCCTTTGTTTTGTAGCTGAGTTTGAGCCAATGGGGAAAACATGGCCGGCGGCCGGCGAACCGCGTTGTCGCTTCGCTCCAACACGGCGACACACGGCTCCAACACGGCGACACAGCAGCGTTGAAGCGACACCCACCATCCTCAACGCACGTAGAACAAAACGTAGCGGAACACGCCGCGATAGCTGATCGATGCGAGGTTGCGGCCGTCGCGCAGCGCCTTCTTGGCCGAGGCCAGATCGGTGACGGGTACACGGTTGATCTGCTCGATGACTGCGCCGACGGGGAAGACCTCGCTATACTGGGATTGTTCGGCGATCTCGGTAATCACGATTCCCTCGATACCAGTGGCAATGCGCATGTCTTTGCGCAATTGATCGGTCAAAGGGGCGACCGTTACACCGGGCAACCATTCACCTTCGGAGCCTGAGGCTTCATCCAAGTGCCCCAAGGTGACTTCAACTATGTTAGCCTTGCCGCCGCGGAGATACGCGATCTTCACTTTTGTGCCAGGCGCGGTCTCGGCGATCATCAGACGGAGATCATCACCGGTGGCAACGGGGCGGTCGTTGACCGCCGTAATGACATCCTCGCGTTTCAACCCGGCCTTGGCCGCCGGGGCTTCCGTCGAGGTGATATTGTCGATCACAATCCCTTTGGTATCCTTCGGCAGGTCGAAGGATTCGGCCAGCTCAGGCGTCAGTACTTCGGTGGAAACTCCGAGGTAGCCTCGCGCAACCGTGCCGGTCGTGATCAAGCTGTTCATGATCGTGCGAGCCAAATTCACGGGAATGGCGAAGCCGATGCCGATGCTCCCTTGGTTATTTGAAATAATCGCCGAGTTGATTCCGACCAGTCGGCCTTTGGCATCAATGAGCGCCCCGCCGGAGTTGCCCTTGTTAATGGAAGCGTCGGTCTGGATGAAATCTTCATAGCCGGCCACTTCCTGCAAAATGCCGACTTTGCGACTGGTGGCGGAAACAATGCCCATCGTCACCGTCTGGCCCACGCCGAGCGGATTGCCGATAGCGAACACGATATCGCCGACGCGCAATTTATCGCTGTTGGCGAGCGTGGCCGCCGGAAGGTTTTCCGCCTCAATTTTTATCACGGCCACATCGGTCTTGGGATCGGTCCCGATCACTTTGGCGATCAACTCGCGACCGTCATTTAATTTCACCTTCAGTTCATCGGCATCGGCGACCACGTGGTTGTTGGTCAAAACATAACCATCGGCAGAAATAATCACCCCCGAGCCGAGACCATCAAGGCGCTCTTCCTGCCCTTGCACGCCCGGACCGTACAACTGGCGCAACATGGGTGGCACTTGCTGGCGCACGATCTTGCTCGAATAGACCGAGACGACAGCTGGTCGAATCACATCAAGCATGTCGGCATAGCTGGTCAGTGCCGGAGCTTTGCCCTCGCTCAACGGCGTAGCGTCCTCCTTCAGTACCGGTTTGGAGAGAGCCGGTCTAGCGACTTTCTTGGCCTCAGCGGTAGAAAGACCGAGTGCAGCCGCCAGAGTTAACAACACGACAACCCGTTTGGTTTTCATAGTAAGAGTTACTGCGACCATAGCCCAACCGTGTAGTTCCGCAACTCCATCAAAACCCCTTGATCTTAAAAAGACTGGTGACGCTCTCGTTGTTATTAATGCGCAAGATGGCCTCGCCCAGCAGCGGAGCGATACTCAACACCGTGATGGGCAGTCCCCGGGTATCGATCGGTACGGAGTTAGTCGTGATTAGCTCATCCAGCACGCCCGTCCGGAGACGATCGTAAGCCACGTCATTCAGCACGCAGTGACTGACCGCCGCGCGCACGCTGGTGGCCCCGTGGGCCCGCAGCATCTTGGCCGCAGAAGTGATGGTCCCGGCAGTCTCGGTGATATCGTCCACGAGCAACACGTCGCACCCCTCGACCTCACCGACAATATTGATGGCCTCGACGGTGGTCGCATTCACGCGCTTCTTCGCCACGAGCGCCAGAGAGGCCCCGAGAATATCGGCGTAAGCGGCCGCCATTTTCATGCCGCCGACATCAGGCGAACAGACGACGAGTTTATTGGTTTTTTTAGTCGCCAGATATTGGAAAAACACCGGCGAAGCGAAAAGATGGTCCACCGGAATATCGAAAAATCCTTGGATTTGCTGGCTGTGCAGATCCATCGCCAGCACGCGGTTTGCCCCGGCGGCGACGAGCAGATTGGCCACGAGTTTGGCGGTGATGGGGACGCGTGGCTGATCTTTGCGATCCTGCCGGGCGTAACCATAGAAGGGAATAATCGCGGTGATGCGGGAAGCCGAAGCGCGCTTGGCGGCATCCATCATGATCAGCAACTCCATCAAATGATGGTTCGTCGGCGGGCACGTGGATTGGATTATATAAACATCCGCCCCGCGGATGTTTTCATTGATCTTCACGAATGATTCCCCGTCCGGGAAACACGTGACGGTGGCATCGCCCAGCGGCACCCCCATACTTTTGCACATTTCTTCCGCCAGTGGGCGATTGGATGAACCAGAGAAAATCTTAAAGCGCGTGTCCTTCATGTAAGGCCGAGCTAAAGGGAATTATGCCGGGGCGGAAGTCTTTTCCGATTTTTGTTCAAGGAATTCCACCCGCTTGAACAAATCCGGCAAACGCTGGTGCAAGACCTGCAAACGTCGCTCCAACATATAGGACATCGCCGGCGTCCCAATCACATAGGCACCGGGTTCAGTATTATAGTTAATGCCAGTCTGCCCGCCCACCTTCGTACCTTTACCGAGCGTGATATGACCGCCCACGCCCGCCTGCCCGCCCACCACCACGTAATCCTCGAAAGTCGCACTGCCCGCGATCGCGGCCAAGCCACACACGAGGCAATGCTTTCCCATGATCACGTTATGGCCGACCTGAACAAGATTATCGATCTTGGTCCCCTCACCGATCACGGTTCGACTGAACCGGGCGCGATCAATAGTGGTATTGGCACCAATCTCGACATCGTTTTCAATAAACACCGAACCGATTTGCGGGACTTTTTCGTGCCGGCCCTTGACGAACTCATAACCAAAACCATCCGACCCCAAGACCACGCCGGGTTGGAGCCGGACCCGGTTGCCGATCACGCATTCAGATCCCACCACGCACCCCGGCATGACCCAGCAATCTTCCCCGACCCGGGCGTTACGTCCGAGAAAAACGGAGGCCTGCAAAAAACTTCTGGCTCCGACCACGGCATCGGCTTCCACGACGCAAAGCGGACCGATCGTGGCAGAAGGCGCGATGCGGGCTCCAGGAGCAATAAATGCCGTGGGATGCACTCCCGGGGCAGGCCGCGGCCAAAGACGTTGCTCGATATTCGAGCAAATCACCGCCAGCGTCACCGAGGGTTTTTCCACATAGAGAAACAACTGCCGGGGGGCCGGCTCACCGACGTAATCCACCGGCACTAAAATAATCGAGGCCCGGGAAGCCGCCACCTGTAACTTGTATTTGGTATTCCCGAGAAACGACAGATCTCCCGGCTGTGCGGTAGATAACGAGGCGATATCCTTGATCGTCTCGGCCGTGCTTCCAGCGGTGCGCTTGGGAGCAACGAGCGCAATGATTTCCTCAGGGCTATAAGCGACCGGCTTGGACATAAAAAAGCCCTGTTCGTTAGAACAGGGCTTGGCAAGTTTTCTTACTTCGTAGGTGCGGGAGCAGGAGCCGCAGGAACTCCGGCTGCAGCCGGAGTGGCCGCGGCGGCGGGAGCCGGTACCGGTGCCGGAGGTGCCGGTGGGCGGTCCTTGTTCACTTCCTTCAGCACCTCGTCAGTGATATCATAGCTGTCAGCGCTATAGAGAACGCTCGGCAACCCCGTTTCCGGGGAAAGGGATTTATCGAACACCATGGTGGCTCCCTTGGTCAGCGCGATTTTTTTCACGACGACATTAATCTCTTCAAACAGACCATCGCGGTGCGATTTGATACGTTGCTGGATCTGATTTTGGCTTTTGGCCCGGAAGCCTTGCGCTTCATTCTGGAGCTTCTGGATTTGTTCACCTTTTTTCTGCGCATCCGCTTCCGCTTGCGCACGCGCTTCCGGCTTAATTGCGATATTGCGGGACTGCTCAACTAATTCTTGGTATTGCGCTCCCAATTCTTGGATCTGCTTGCCCGCTCCATCAAGCTGCTCCTGAACTTTCTGCCCATATTCAGTGAACTTGGCGTAGGCTTCGATCGTTTTGTAGTGATTCTCAAACACCTTCGCCATGTCTACGACGACAGGCTTGAAGGCAGTTTCAGCGTGAGCCGTGGTGGCGACCAGACCTAAGCTCGCTAGGGCAATGAGGGTACGGATGATTTTGTTCATGATTTTAAGATAATTGAGGTTAGAAGCGGGTACCAAAGGAGAAATTAAACTGGCCGCCCTTTTTATTTTTTCCATCCGACGTGAGCGGGATACCATAATCAAGCGACAACGGAGCACCGGCAACCATCAACCGGATACCGAAGCCGAAGTTATCGTTGAAATCCTGGGGATTAAAATCGAAGGCACCCGAGTTAACAAAACCGGCATCATAGAAAACTGCAAAACGCATGGGCTTGACGATGTCCATGGAGTATTCGGCAGAAAAGAAGCCGTAGCTTTTCCCGCCGATCGGTTCGTTGCTGAGCGGATCCTTCGGGCCCACCTCACGAAATTCAAAACCACGCAAATCGGTCGGACCACCGAGAAAATAGCGATCAAAGAAAGGCACGTCGGGAATATAGGGATCGAGCAGAAGGTTTCCGCTCGAATCACGTGTCTTAAGTTTCCTGCTATCCCCGAAACTCTCGACCGCCCCTGCCCGCCCAATCAAAGAAAGCACCTGACGCTGCGCGGCAAAAACCGGGAGAAACTTCGATCCTTTAAATTCCAAGCGGTAATAATTAGCGTCGCCCCCCAGTGGACCGCCCGCTACTTCGGCGATAAATTCCGCGCGATAACCACTGGTCGTGTTGATCAATTTATTCAGCGTCTGCCGCAGCAGATTAAAGCCCAGTTTGGACGTGGTGTTCTTGCCTTGATACTGTCGAAGCAAGAGCGGGGCGTTATCGCTGACAATGTTGATATCGGTTACCTGAAAAGTGTAGTTGATGGTCCCTTCCAGCAAACCGAACAAGCGCTTGCGCATATAGGTCGTACCGCCTGTGCGAATTTCTTCGTATAACGAGCTGTTGTATTCAGAGCTTTCACGAGAGAGTTGGAAACCGACCGAAAGTTCGCGTTCCAAAAACCAAGGCTCTTCAAAGGCCAACACGATCTGATTCGACTGGCTGCCGTATTGCAGACGTACCCTGAATTTCTGCCCATCCCCCTGAAAGAATGATCGGCGATTGAAGAAATCGAAATTGGACTGGGTGAGCTCGGCGAAGATCGTCCCTCTTTCCAGGGAGCTGAAACCCGCACCAAAGGTGACATTCCCCGTCCGGCCTTCCTGCAGACGAATCTTAAGATTCTTTCGGCCAGGAATGTTGGTCGACTCATCGGTGACGTTGACCGAGCCATCCTCAAAGAAACGGCTGTTTTCCAAGCGCGCCTTGGAAATCTTCATGCGCACCTTGTCGAAAATATCGCCCGGCCCGAGCACGAGTTCCCGCAGGATAACGATACTCTTCGTCTTGGTATTGCCCTCGATCTTTACCGACTCGACGAGGAATTTTTCCCCTTCCTCGATGTTGTATTCGATATCGATATTGCCGGTCTGCATGTTGGGCTTCCGCACCAGTCGGACGCGCGTATCGAGGTAACCGCCGCGGCCATGAAAATCCTCCATGCTCTCCACGTCCTTATCCAACTTGGCGGGACGAAAAATCATGCCGGATTGTTGACGGAGCATCAGGCGCAACAACGGTTCGGCCAGAGTCTTGTTACCCACGAAAGTAATGTTGCCGATATGATATTGCCGCCCTTCGACAATCCGAATCGTGATGACGAGTTTGCTCTCCGAAGGATAATCAAAGGTGACTTTATCTTCCGCAATTTCCACGTCGAGAAAACCCTGATCGCGATAGTAATCCCTCAACTTATCCAGATCATCATCGAACTCCTCGTTCTTCAAGCGGCCACTGCCCATCAGCCAGGACAACGGATGCCAGACGCCGGTCTCCATTTTCTTTTTCAAGCGGCTGGTCTTCATATGATCATTGCCGATAAACTTGATCTTGGAAATGCGCACCTTGCCGCCCTCGCGCACCTTGAAAATCACGGTGCCGAAACCAGTGCTGCGATTGCGATCAACCGCGTACGTGACCTGCGCCTGATTATAACCATGCTTTTGGTAGTACTCGTAGATTTTCTGCGCATCGTCTTTCACCTGCCGCTCGTCCAGTGAACCATTCAACACGGTCTTGATATCGGTCATCAACCGCCGTGCATTGTAATTTTTATTGCCCTCAAATTTGATGCTGAGCACGCGGTACTTCGGTGTCGCCTCAACCAGCAGATTGACCTTATTGCCGGGCAAGCTCTCTCGCTTGACCTCAATGAACTCAAATAGTCCTGTTTTATATAGCGTACGAATATCGCGATCAATCATGGTCTCGTCTAATTCCGAACCTTCCCGTAACGCCATATTCGCCCGCACCGCTTGTTCACTCACATTGGCGACCCCGACAAATTTAACCGTGATCGCTCCAATTTTCGGGACAGGCCCCGGCGAAGCCTCCGCAGCATCCTGGGCAAAAAGCCCGGATGTCGCGGCAATTAAAATAAGAACCAAGGCATATGCCCGGATAAGCGGGCTACTGGGTGAAGTTTTCAAAGCGCGTAATCTCTTGAAGGAAAGTTAATTTTAAGTCTCCTACCGGGCCGTTTCGTTGTTTGGCAATGATTAAATCAGCCGCACCTGCGGCTGTTTGGAAACGTTCGTCGGAATCTTTGGGTCGGGAAAGCATTAATACGACGTCAGCATCTTGCTCGATCGAACCAGATTCACGCAAGTCCGACAAGCGCGGCGCGCGACTTTCTTTCTCCGAGGAGCGATTCAGCTGACTTAGGACTATGACCGGCAGATCAAGTTCCTTGGCCATCGCTTTTAATCCCCGAGAAACCTCCGCGACCTGTTGTTCACGCGGCGAGCGGGGATCCGTGCCACTCACCAACTGCAGGTAATCCACGACAATCAGTCCGAGTTTCCGCCGGGCGTAGATGCGGCGGGCTTTGGCGCGCATTTCCATGATCGTGAGACTGCTCGAATCATCGATCAAAATGGGCGCTTTCTTGAATTCCTCCGCCGCCCGACCGAGATCATTGATCTCCTTGCCGTCCCGGCTCACCAAACCATCGCGCAGAAGCTTCAAGTTAACCCGTGAGCGCGAGCAAAGCATACGCAACGCGAGCTGGGGCGAACTCATTTCCAAGGAAAAAATCAACGTCGCCACGGGCTCTCCCTTGCCAGGCTTGGGCATCGAGGCCGACTCCGCGATGTTCAGCGCAAAACTGGTTTTTCCCATCGAGGGCCGCGCCGCCACGATGATCATTTCCTGGCGTTGAAAACCAAACGTCATCGCATCCAGATCCTTGAAACCTGAACTCACCCCCGTGAGCTCGCCTTTTTTCATGAGCATTTTGGCGATGACTGCATTGGCTTCCTTGATCGCCTCCTTGATTTCCTCGGCACTGTCCGTGACGCGATCCTGCGTCACCCGGAAAAGTTCCTGCTCGATTTTGTCGAAGAACTCCTGCCCTTCCCCCGCGAAATTGTGGCATTGCTCGACGGTACTGGTCGCGACCTTGATCAATTCGCGCAACTGGTGATTCAGCCGGACCTTCTCGAGGAAATACCCCGCATGCGCAGTCGTGGGGATTTTCGAGGTTACCTGTATCAGGTACGGCAGGCCGCCCACCGCCTCGACCAGTCGGCGAATATTTAATTCCTCCGCGATCACTTCCAAGCTGATCGGCTGTCCCTTGGCGTAGAGATCCAAAATGATCTCCATCAGCACTCGATTAGCCGGAATATGGAAAGAAAACGGTGAAACATGCGCCTCCAAACAGCGCGCGATGGTATCGTTGCCGTCGAGCAGGCAACAGGCGATCACGTGCGCTTCAGCTTCCTCGCTGAAGGGCAGCGCCCGTCCGCCCAAGGTCATGCCTTCAGCCGCGAAGTTATCGCCGGAGCGGCGGGACCGGCCGGGACTGCGTGCTTCTGTTGCCGTATCAGCCATGATGAAGTTCTATTGCTCTGAAGAAAGCGCCGCTGCCGGCAATCCTTGTTTTAAAAATCTTATTCACGCGAGGCGGTGAAAAACTTGGGGAAGAAATCGGGTTGGGGTTTCCTGCCGGCCATAAAAAAAGCCGCGATGGGATTCACCGCAGCTTTTCGGGGGGAGAGAAAGAGCTCAGCTCTTTACAGGCTCGATCGGATTCTCGGAGACCACTTCGAATGACCAGGTAACCGTCACATCAGTGTGCAGCTTGATCTGCACCTCGTGCTTGCCGAGGGTCTTGACGGGCTCACCGAGGTGGATGCGGCGCTTCTCGATCACGATGCCGGCAGCAGCAAGTTTGTCGTGCAGGTCATTGGCCGTGACGGCACCGAACAGCTTGCCACCCTCACCGGTCTTAACGGCGATGGCGACGGCCGTCTTCTCGATCTGCTTGGCGAGTTCCTGGGCGCCGCCGAGTTCTTTGGCCTCGCGGAGACCGCGAGCTTTCTTGAGCGCATCGATCTGTTTACGGTTCGACAAAGTGAGTGGTACCGCCATGCCTTGGGGCAGGAGGAAATTGCGGGCGTAGCCGGCGCGGACTTTGACCTGATCGCCTTCGGCACCAAGGCCGTCGACTGGTTTGAGGAGGAGAACTTCGTTGTTAGCCATGTTCGGACTGTGTTGGAGTTTTGTTTAAAAGTTAAGGTGACGCAGCCATGCCGTTTAGAACGGCACGTCTTCGTCGAGATTTTCCTGCTGCGCGGGTGCAGCAGGCTTGGGGGCAGAAGGGCTGCGTGGAGCGGGTGCGGCGTAGCGGGGTTGATCCGCACCGTCGCTGCCAGCAGCAACGCCGGGGGCACCGCCTTCAGCGCGACCGCTGCCGAGAAACTGAAAGTTTTCGCAGACCACTTTCATGCGGCTGCGTTTTTCCTTCGTAGTTTTGTCTTCCCACTGATCGAGGCGGAGGCGGCCTTCGACAAAAAGTGGCCGGCCTTTGGTGCAATATTTGGAGATATTTTCTCCGGATTTGCCCCAAGCCTCTATATCAATATAAGTCACTTCTTCACGCTCGCCGCCACTCTCGTCCTTGAACTTACGATTCACCGCGAGACTGAACGTGCAGATGGCGGTGCCCTTCGGCGTAACCCGGAGTTCCGGGTCACGCGTCAGGTTGCCGATCAACATGACTTTATTGAGGTTGGCCATGGGAGGAGCGCGGCGAACGCCTTAAGCGTTCTGCACGATCGCGCGGTAGACGCTCTGGTTGAGGCGCAGGCGCTCGTGCAATTTCTTGGGCGCTTCCGCCGGAGCGGAGAACGTCATGTTCACGTAGATGCCGGAGGGAAATTGCGGATCGGTTTTGCGGACAAATTCGCGACGTCCCATGTTTTCCACTGTGGTGACTTCGCCCTGTACGGCGGTGATTTCTTTCTTAACGCCATCGATGAGTTGATCGATGGTGTCTTCTTTACCCCGGTTATCGAGGATGAAGCTGGCGCGGTAATTACGCTTGGTCGGTGTCATTTTTTTCTCTGCGGTTGAGGCTGTTCATGGCGAGGGCACATCCACTCTCAATTAAGAGGCGGAGGCCAGCCACAAAGCGGGTGAGTTGTTGATCTATGATTATTTTTTCGTCGTCGGTGAATTTTCCGAGTACAAAATCCTTGAGGTCCATCGCGCCCGGGCGGGCACTGGCGATCCCGAGCCGGTAACGGCTGAAACCGTTCCCGACGTGCTCGAGCAGGCTGGCCGCACCATTGTGGCCCCCCGCACTGCCGCTCTCTGAGACCTTTACGCGGCCCAAGTCGATCGTGAGATCGTCGTAGGCCACAGCGAGCGCCTCAACCGGCAGCTTGTGAAAATCAAGCAGCAGGCGGAGAGCCCGGCCACTGTCATTCATATAAGTCTGCGGCTTGACGAGCCAGCGGGTGACGCCGGGTCGGACATTCCAGCGGGCGATCTCGGCGTGAAAACGAGGCTCGGGTTGCCACGAGAGCTTTTCGGCCAAGGCCAACGCATCTACCACGGTGAAACCGAGGTTGTGACGCGTGCCGCGATATTCGCGGCCCGGATTGCCCAATCCTGCGATGAGCGTTATGGACATGACTCAAAGAACGTACTAAAAACGCGGCCCGTCCGTGAGGACGAACGGGCTGCGGGAAACGGTTATTTCTTGGCGGGAGCGGCGGGCTTGGCACCGGCCGCGGGCTTGGCACCGGCAGCGGGCTTCGCACCGGCGGCGGGCTTGGCACCGGCAGCAGGAGCGGCAGCTCCGGCCTTCGCATCGCCCGCAGCAGGAGCGGCACCAGCGGCAGGAGCAGCAGCTCCCGCAACAGGAGCAGCGGCACCTTCGACCGGGGCGGCGACGACCGCAGCGGCTTCCTCTTCTGGAGGAGCCACACAAAGCACGACCGTCTGGTTTTTGTCGTCGAGAAATTCGACACCAGAGATAGGCTTCAGCTCAGAAATATGGATGGACTCGCCAATCTTGAGTTCGGTGACGTCGACTTCGATGACCGAGGGAAGATCCTTCGGGAAACAGCGGACGCGCACGCGGTGCGTCGCCGTCTGGAGAATGCCCGCTTCGGTTTTGACGCCGTAGGCTTCGCCGACCGTGTGAATGGTGACATTGATCACCATCTTCTCGTTCTCCTTCACTTCCTGGAGATCGATGTGCAGGTAGCGATCAGTGATCGCATCGCGTTGCACTTCCTGCAGAATGGAAAGAGCGGAAGCCCCTTGATCGCGTTTCAGCTCGATGAGCGACGCCCGACCGGAGATTTCCTTCAGGAGTTTGACGAACTCCGGCACATTAACAGCCAGAGTTTCGGGTTTGGTATGCTTGCCGTAGAGGATGGCCGGAATTTTCTCGGCTTTGCGCAAACGACGGGAGGCGCTGCGGCCTTTACCCTCGCGGGACGTGACAGTGAGTTGGTATTTCTTCATGGTTTCGTTCCCCCTGTAACTCCGGAATTGGAGGCAGGCGTAATTGAAAAAGGGTCGGGAGTTGAATCGGCGGCCTTGCCCGATGCAACCAAAACTTTCGCTCTCCCGCAGAAAAGTTTGTTTTTACAGGAGAGCGGTATTGACAAGGCCGAAAGCGCGCCCCTTTTTGGCCCTTCATTGTTATCACTTTGGTGCCCGATAGCTCAGTGGCAGAGCAGGTGACTGTTAATCACTTGGTCGTAGGTTCGACCCCTACTCGGGCAGCCATTTTTCAAACGGTCGATCCATCGACTGATTCCATCACGGTTGCTGAAAGCAAAATTCCCTTAACAAGAGCCATTTTACCGAATAGCGCTTGGTTCCGATTTCCGGGGTAATGCTGATCAATCCTCATTGAAAGCCGGTCTCCTCCCCCCGTTCGACGGTTTATCCTCAGACATCCTGATCCCAGCCCATGGAGAGGAGGACGAGGAAACGAGATGATCCTGTAACGGCGCAAACCAGATGAACTGTATCGGAGGTGGAGCGCGACCTCCGGGCGCGCTGGGTTCCAACTCTCGCGGCAAAACCCGCCCGGAGGTCGGGTTCCACCACCGCAGAGGCATGCTGGTTAATGGTATTTTATCCCGATTCGCGTCGGAGTTGAACTCACCCTCATTTCTCGGGATCAGGATGTCTGATCTTTGGCGAAATGGACCTCGCCGGCTTGGGCCACAACACCTACACCCCCGAAGCGCTCGCCCTTGTCGTGCCATCGACTTTCACCCCCAAATCCTCAAGTGGTCGTTTCACGACGCCATGCGCGCCCTCACCCAGCCCTGATGCCATCCAGCCTGCCCCGAACCCGTCGGAAGCGGCACGACCAGAGCGCGACATTCTGCTAGCCAGAAAAGAGCCCGTGACATGCATAAAATGTCTTTAATCGTTCATTACTTGTCTTAATTTATTTTTAATTGAATAGAAATCGTCGTTTCGATATAAAATGCACATCTAAAGCCGGATTTGTTGGCAAAACTCACTTCCACTATTCGATTCTATTATTGCAAATATTGGCAATAACGCATTCTTAATGAATATTCCTTAATAATTCCGGTCGATTGCCGAATCTAAACCAACAAAATTTATGGCACTGTTTTTCGGTTCTGCTGACCCTGTTCGCTCCAGTGAAATCGCCCGGGCCGTGCGCGCGGGCAAGGCGCGAAAGATCGCGACAAAGATCTACACCGACGACCTGAAATCACCGATGGAAGATATCGTACGCCGTCACCGTTTGGAAATCGCCGCTCATTTTTATCCGGGTGCGGTGATAAGCCATCGCTCGGCCATTGAGGGCAATGTATCGCCGGGAGGTAAACTGCATCTGACTCTACCGGGGGCAGCATCCCCGTCACGCGAGTTGCCTGGATTGGAAATTAGAATCTGGCGCGGTCCGACGGCACAGCCCGATGATATTCGCACCACCTTCGGGGAGACCGATGAATTATTTACCGCCAGCCATGCTCGGGCGTTATTGGAAAACATGCAGATCGCTCGGGCCCGCAAGGAAGATGAACCGAAGACGCTCTCCCAAGAGGAACTTGAACGATGGATCGATCGGCAAGTTCGAGTTTTTGGGGCTGGCTGGCTAGATCAGATGCAAACGCAGACCACCGCGCTTGCCCCGCGGCTTGGTTGGGAGCGCGAGATACGGAAATTTTCTGCCTTGGTCACCGCGCTCAAAGGCCAAAAGAATCGTGGTCAATTGGTGACTGAAGTCGCGCGCGCGCGCGCCCAGGGAAAACCCTACGATCCCGAACGCTTGACGCTGTTCAGTATTTTGCACGCCCGACTGGCAGCGGAACGTTTTGTTGAACTGCCCCGACCGCCGGCACCTGAGTTCGATAATCGCTCTTTTTGGGAAGCCTATTTTTCTAATTTTATCGAAGGAACAAAGTTCACCGTCGAGGAAGCGCGAGCCATCGTCTATGATCCACAAGCGGCGAAAGCCTTGGAGCTGGGACGCCCTGAGGATGCCCACGACATCAGGGAAACCTATCGCCTGATTGCCGATCCGAAAGTAAGTGCCGAAATCCCCAAAGATGCGGGCAGACTGATGGAATTAATCAAGCGCCGCCATGCTCGAATGATGGCGAGCCGACCGGCCGTCGAACCAGGTGTCTTCAAGAAAATGAACAATGAATTTGGTTCACGCGTCTTCGTGGCACCGGACCTAGTCGAGGAAACCTTGGCGCGTGGGTGGCCAGCGAGCCGTGATCTTCCCTCGGCCTCCTCTCGCGCCCTCTATCTGCTTCTCTTCATCGCCGAGGTCCATCCCTTCAATGATGGGAACGGACGCATTTCACGATTGTGCATGAATGCCGAATTGGAATCGGCCGGTCAGGCGCGGTTGATACTACCCACCTCTCTCCGTTCCGACTATCTGGCCGTATTGGAGGCATTCACCCCGCGCGGTGATCCGGCCCCTTACATCGCTTTTGCCCACAAACTGATTGATCTCAATAGTCGCATGCCGTTTGGCTCGTTCGAGGAGTCGCACAATTACTTTCGAAAGGCCGGAGCCCTCGACGAAAACTCGCCCGCATTCAACCTTCAGCAATTTTTGAAATAGCCGGGGCGGCATCAGACCAAATTTTTCGGAACACCACACACCGCACGCTCAATGGCATCGTAAGCTACGATATGAGCGCGGCATTCTGCCGGCCAGCAGAACGGTCACGAATTGCGATGCCAGTCCGGCCAGACCGGAAAAATCCTTACCGTGTCCATCGTAGCCGTGGCGAAGCCGGACCACACCAATTCGGCAAATCTTACGATGGGAAAGAAATCGGCGACAGTTAACAGTTGCGAACTCGGCTGATCGGGATGTTTGTCAACATTCAACACGTGACCCCTTCTGAATTGCCAACGGAAAACTAACAAAACACGGCCAGACCCCTTTTGACCGGCCCCCACCGGACGGAGCGACCAACGGGAGCGCAGGGGGATGCAGGGCGAGTGTCAGCTGTGCTGGCGTGAGACGTGCCGCTTGGATCATTGACGACGTTGCGACTACAGCAAACAACCAAGCCTGACCCCCTCCGTCAGCTCCCCAGCGGACGGCGGCTGTGACGTGCCGGCGCGGGTCTTACAGGAGCGCCGCGTTCGTGCGCGACTCTTCGCGCACACGCCGCCCCCGGCGGGGTTGCACTCTTACCGCACGGAGCAAAGCGAAGGAGGACAGCAGGGCTCGTGACAGCTCGGAGGCTCGGCGGAGGGCTGGCGCGAGACGTGCCGCTTGGATCGCATTGCGTATTGGCGCGAGTGCAAAGTTTGACCCCTTCGGCTCGGCCCTTTCAACTAGTATTCCGGCGATCACCTCCAGACGTGATTCTCCTCTGATAAAGCGTGAAACCAGCTCCTCAAAGCATGCTCGATTTGCGAAAGTCGGGCTAGCAGCTAAATTCAGCGCGGAAGTTCACGATGGCCTTTTCGAGCGCGTCCAGATTGAGCCACAGCGGCTTCGCATATGGTTCGAGGAACTGATCTCGGAAGCGCACAAGCAACGCCTCTAACTCTGGCTCGGTCGTGAACCTTATCGATTCACCGCGGTGCTCACGCCTGTCACGAGGCAGCAAATGCCAGTAGGGCACACAACACGGATGGCCACCCTCGTCGTATTTCTTGTCACCTATACCGAGCACCATCGACAGCGCGTAGTTGGGCGAGGTTTCCAGCTCGTAGCTAATCTCAAGGAAGACATCGAAGCGTGAGAACATCAGTCCGCCAACTTCGTTGGGACCTTTCTCCGCAAAGCCATTTCCCTCGAGATAGTCGCCGAGCACGCGTCGACAAGCCGCCGCGAAAAAAGGGCAGACCAATCTTTCCCAGCCTCCTAAGTTCCGCGTGCTCATGGACGCCCCAGCACAGACATTACCTCGGACGGCGAGACTACTTCGTAAGGTATGCCGCGACCGTTCAACCGAAGCAGCTCCGATCCTGTCAGATCGAACTGCGTTCGCAGTGCAGGATTTCTCAGGGGGTCTTGGCCGATGTAACGGAAAGCATCTCCCTCGTTTATCCGCGCGCGCAACATCCCGTCGTTAAGCTTCCATCGTTGAGCTGGAGTCATCGCATTCCACTCGGCCTGCGTAGCGCCAAATCCAAGATCCCTCGCCCCAGTGCGCTGCGCGAACGGCGCCACGCGCTGACCTACATTCTCGCCGAGAATGGTTGTTTGCCGAGCCACTCCATTCTCTGCGGCATTTAAAATTCCGGAGGCGTCGTAGGTGTAGTTTTGTGAGTTGGGGGCGTTGGCTTGGGCCTGAGGGCGAATGGATCGGGGGCGGCTGGGAATGTAGTCGGTGGGCGAGTCAGCAGTGCTGAGGGCTAAACTTCCTGAGAAATCATGGCTTGGTTCGTAGTCATAGGTCGGTGCGGCGTCATGGGGGCGGTGGGGTTGTCCGGGCGCTTCGTAGTTGTAGGTGACGTATGTGGCTGGAGTGAGGTGTGAGGTGTTGTGCGACGGCGCGATTGCCGAAGGCGCGTTGGGGGCAACGCGCCCTACCTCGGATGGGGCGGCGGTGATTGTTGGTTTCTCGTGGGTGAAGCCGACGAGGAAGCAGAGGACGGCGAGCACCGGGATCAGAATCAGCAGGCGGTGGATGGCGGGGCGGGGCATCGGGGAAGGAGTGAGCGGGAAATCGGTGGGCGCTGCAAGCGTACTCCTCTTCGTCATGGACGATCAGCAGAGGCTATATTTCGGTGGGGTGTTTTTTATCGAGACGTTGCGGCGTGGGCCTTTGCGGTTTTCGCAAGATCTGCGGAGCATTTTTGGAAATTGGGAGTATATTCTCCGACAAGGAGAATATTATGAAAACCAATATTGGCTATGTTGATCGTGCGATCCGGGCCGTGGTGGGCTTGATCATTCTGGTAGTGGCCTTCGTAGCGCGGAGCGAGTGGGGGATTGTGGGATTCTTTCCGCTGCTGACGGCTTACTTCGGATTCTGTCCGATTTATCACTGGCTCCACATCAGTACTTTTCACCCGACGCCCCAGTAGCTCGAGGCGAGCTGTTTAACGCACGCGTTCTAGCTCGCTGAACGTGTAGCGGTAGTTTGCGTCGGCGCTTTCTTGGCGCCACGTCTCGCGCCAAGGGAGGTGTCGCCACTCGGGAAACCAGGTGTCGCCGGGTATCTCAGCGTGGACGAGGGTGAGCAGAATCCGGTCGGCGAGGGGCAGAAATTCTTCGTAGATGCGTTGTCCGCCGCAGACCATGATTTCGCCGGGCATGGTGCGGGCGATGGCGAGTGCGGCCGGGACATCGTCGGCTACGCGCACCCGGGGGGAGGCGAGCGAGTGATCGCGCGTGATGACGACGGGTTGCCGGCCATCAGCGAAAACTTGGGGCCAAGTTTCAAAACATATGTGCCCAAGAACAACGGTGTGCCCGGCGGTCTTGGCGTGAAACCAAGCTTTGTCTTCCGGGATATCAAAGGGGAGACGAGCGTCGCGGCCGATGATGCGGTTTTCTGCGCAGGCGACGATGAGAGTGATGGGGTGGGTCGGCATGGCGCGGCGATGGGGCATTGATGATTTCGGATGGAGACGGCGACAAGTGTATACGGGTAGCCCAACGTTTTGTTTGCCGGAGATGGAGCGAACGCCCGCTCGCGTAGTCGGGCTGACCTAAGTTCATGCACAATGGACCCCTCAAGATATTCTGCCGGTTGCTGACCAGTGGCTGGTTAGTATTACTGCTGGCACCAATGCTGAGCGAAGCCGTCCGCAAGCAAGAGTTTCCTGCGGGTAAAGCCTGACAGCGTCCATGCGAAAACGAAACCGGAGTGGAGTGAATTACGAAGGGGATTCATTAAGAGATGAATCCTTGCAGCGGTGACGGCGACTGATCGTCTCCGTCAGGTGGCTTCGGGGAGCCTGCTGATCGCAGGCGGGATTACGGTCTGGGATCAGGGGACACTCGGCTGGGATTAGGCAATTGGTGGGCGTCGGTTACCTCACCGACGCGGGGATATCGGTGACCACCCACTGGAAACAGCGAGGCACCAAATAGGATTGGTTGCTCGCGGTGAAATGAACGGGGCGAAGCTGCCATCAAATCAGGCGATTGTTTCTTTAAAGTTTATCGAGGATGATTTGGGGCAGAAAGAATATCGTTCTTGCCACGGAGGTGAGGGGGCAGAATTTTAGAGCCACAATATGAGCATGGAGTTCGCGGCATCCCCGTACAACAAGGACAAGCCATTTCCGGCCCGTCTGACGCAAAACCGGATGCTGAGCAAACCGGGCTCCGCGAAAGAGACGCGGCATTTCGTGGTCGATCTCTCGGGGAGTGGGATGCGTTATAAAGCCGGTGATTCGTTGGGGATTTACCCGAGCAATCGGGCTTCCGAAGTGGCGGAAATTCTGGGACTGCTGGGCGCGACGGGCGATGAATTGGTGTCACCAGTTATGTTGAAATTGCCGGCACCACTGCCGTTGCGCGAGGTGCTGACGGAGCGGTTGGCGTTGGCGGGGCCGACCCCGAAGATCATCGCGGCGTTGGCCGAAAAGGTGACGAATGTTAGTGAAAAAAACAAATTGATGACCTTGTTGGCCCAGGAGTCGAAGGACGTGCTCAGCGCCTTTTTATATGAACGGGCTTACGTGGATATGTTGGCTGAGTTTCCCAGCGCAAAACTCACGCCGCAGGAACTCGTCGACTACCTGCGGAAGCTGATGCCGCGATTGTATTCGGTTTCCTCATCCGCGAAAGTCTATCCCATGGAGGTTCACTTGGCGGTGGCGGTCGTGCGTTATCAAACTAATCATCGGGATCGGGTGGGTGTGTGTTCGACGTTTCTGGCTGATCGGATGGACGTGGGGACGACGCGTGCTCCTGTATTTGTTTCGCCTTCACATTTTGGTCTGCCGGAGGCTGGCGCCAAGGATGTGATTATGGTGGGGCCGGGGACGGGGATCGCGCCGTTTCGGGCGTTTATGCAGGAGCGGGTGGCGGCGGGAGCGAGTGGACGGAATTGGGTTTTCTACGGGGACCAACATCGCGCGACGGATTTTCTGTACGAGGAGGATTGGCTGGATTGGAAGGCGAAAGGGGCGTTGGCCCGGCTGGATCTGGCGTTCTCGCGTGATCAAATCCACAAGGTTTATGTGCAGGATCGAATGAGGGAGAATGCGGCTGAGCTATGGGGCTGGATTCGGGGTGGCGCTTGTTTCTACGTCTGTGGCGATGCCCGGCGGATGGCGAAGGATGTGGATGTGGCGTTGCACGAAGTGATCGCTCTGCAGGGCGGGATGGACACAGCGGCTGCGGCGGACTACGTGAAGCAAATGAAGAAAGAGAAACGCTATCAGCGTGATGTGTATTAAGGCTCTGCGTGCGAGAGGGCGCCAAAGAGGGCAGGGGGGTGGTAGGGATTTCGCGCTTGCCGAGGCGTAGGTGAGTGGGTCGGATGTGGGCTCTTCCTCATTAAATGAATCTAACTTTTAATAATCGGACCGCACTTGTCACCGGCGCAGGCCGGGGCATTGGTAAATGCATCGCTGAATTACTCGCAAAAAATGGCGTCAATGTCATTTGCGTGAGTAAATCAGCCGAGAGTTGTGGTTCGACGGCAGCGGCCATCATCGCTGCAGGCGGGCGGGCGAAGGCCATGGCGGTCGATGTGGCCGATGGCGCGGCGGTGGCCAAGGCCAGCGCCGATCTATTGGCGGAGTTTGGCCCCATCGATATTTTGGTTAACAATGCCGGCATTACCAAGGATGGCCTGCTTTTCCGGATGACGGAGGATGATTGGAATTCGGTGATCTCCACCAATCTGAACAGCTGCTATTATTGGACCAAGTATTTGGCGCGACCGATGACCCAGAAGCGTTGGGGCCGAATCGTGAATATAACTTCGGTGGTTGGGCTAATGGGCAATGCAGGTCAGGCTAATTACTGCGCGGCCAAGGCTGGCATGATCGGTTTCACCAAGGCCATTGCCAAGGAATTCGCCTCCCGCAATATCACGAGCAACGCAGTGGCGCCGGGCTTCATTAAGACGGACATGACCTCGGCGTTGCCTGCTGAAGCTGCGGAAAAAATAACCTCAGTTATTCCGCTGAAGCGTTTAGGGGAAGCGGCCGATATCGCGAACATGACCGCCTATCTCTGCTCTGAAGAAGCCGGCTACATCACGGGGCAAGTTTTTACCGTTGACGGCGGCATGGTGATGTGATGCCTCATTCTCTCCCTACTCCCCTTACTTTTTTTTCACACATGGCCGACCAAAAAACAATCGAACAGCGCGTCAAACAAATCATCGTTAACCAACTCAACGTTAACGAAGAACAGATCACGCGCGAAGCATCGTTCCTCGATGATCTCGGAGCTGACTCACTCGACACTGTCGAATTGATCATGGCATTCGAAGAAGAATTTAAAAACGAGATCAAGGGAGAGATTCCCGAGTCCGACGCTGAAAAGCTCCAGACCGTCGGCGATGTGATTAGCTACATCGAGCAGAAAGCTGGCGCTAAGTAAGTTGACCTTTAGTGGAGGCGTTCTGCCGTCTGGCTCACCCGGACTGGTAGGACGCCTTTTTATTTTCACCCCCTTATCCTGATGGAAACTACTACTTCGCATAAACGTGTTGTCGTGACGGGCATGGGCGTCATCGCCTCTCTCGGGCACAACGTGGAAGATTTCTGGGCTAATATTTTAGCCGGGAAAAACGGGGTGGATAAAGTCACGCTGTTCGACGCCAAGGATTACACCTGCCAAATCGGGGCGGAAGTGCGCGGTTGGGATGCCACGCAGCACATGGATCCCAAAGAGGTGAGGCGTAATGATCGATACACTCACTTTGGTTTTTGCGCCGCTAAGCAAGCCGTCGCGAATGCCAAGCTCGACATGACCAAGGAGGATCCTGATCGCGTCGGCGTCATCATCGGTTCCGGTATCGGGGGCATGATGACAATCGAGACCCAGCATTCGGTGCTGCTCGCGCGCGGGCCACGCAAGGTTTCGCCATTCATGATTCCGTCTTTGATCAGTAATATGTGCGGCGGATTGGTCGCGATCGAACTCGGTGCCCGCGGGCCAAATTTTGGCGTTGTCAGCGCGTGTGCGACGGCGACACATGCCATCGGCGAATCCCTCCGCATGATTCGCACCGGCGAGGCGGATGTCATGATTTGCGGCGGTTCTGAAGCAGCCATCACTCCGTTGGCTTACGCGGGTTTTTGCTCTATGAAGGCGATGAGCACCAATAACGAGACCCCGCAAAAAGCCAGCCGGCCATTCGACGCTGGGCGTGACGGGTTTATCATGGGCGAGGGTGCTGGAATTCTGGTGATCGAGAGCCTCGAGCATGCTTTGGCGCGTGGGGCGACGATTTGCTGTGAACTTGCGGGCTATGCTGCCACTTGCGATGCGTATCACATCACCTCACCTGATCCGGAGGGTAAAGGGCTCTCGTTGGCGATGAACCGCGCGCTTAATGATGCCCGTGTCGCACCGGGCGAGGTCGACTACATCAATGCGCATGGGACATCCACGCCATACAACGACAAATTTGAAACCCTCGCGATCAAGAAAGTTTTTGGTGATCACGCCCGAAAGGTTCACATCAGTTCGACGAAATCGATGACGGGGCATTTGCTCGGTGCCGCCGGGGGAATTGAGTCAATTATCAGCGTTAAAGCCATCCAATCGGGGCAGGTTCCGCCGACGATTAATTACGAGACACCGGATCCGGAGTGCGATTTGAACTACACCCCGAACGTCAAACAAGCGGCGGAGATCAAGACCGTGATGAGTGATAACCTTGGGTTTGGTGGTCAGAATGCGGCGTTGGTGTTTCGCAAATACTAGAGCTGATCGGGCGGTGCCGTCGAAGAATGTATTGGGGGGAAAGAGCAGATTTATCCTTCTGGCGAAAGTATCGGATAATTTCCCAAATTCCCGTTGACGCGCCGACAGCCGGGGCTTTTATCTCGACCTCTTTTAGTTGGGGCAAGTTAGCTCAGTTGGTAGAGCAGAGGACTGAAAATCCTTGTGTCCCCGGTTCGATTCCGGGACTTGCCACCATTTTCAGCCGTCGCAGCAGGGTGAAGGATTGGAGTAAAATAGCGGATGGGTTCTCGTAATATGGACATGGCCAGTGATGTATTCACAGCTTTGGTGAATGCGCAGTATGCGCAGCTCTACCGCTTTGCCCTAAGTCTGACGAGAAACACGTCGGATGCGGGAGATCTCACCCAGCAGACTTTTTTTATCTGGGCAAAAAAAGGGGAGCAATTGCGGGATACGAGCAAGGCCAAGTCCTGGTTGTTTACCACGTTGTACCGTGAATTTCTCCGTGGCCGCCGGCGGGCCGGACAGATGACGTCACTCGCGGATTTGCCACTAGGGGAATCCGATCCGGCCGCACCCGAGATCGATGTGGTGACGGGGATGGATGCCAGCCTCGTGGTTGAAGCCCTGCAGGAGGTGGACGAAACCTACCGCGTGCCGTTAACGTTATTTTATCTCGAAGATCTGTCCTACAAAGAAATTGCTGAGACCCTTGAAGTCCCGATGGGCACGGTGATGTCGCGACTTTCCCGGGGGAAAAGTCAATTGCGCGCAGCCTTGGAAAAGAAGGAGGCGGGGGGGCGGAATAATGTCGTGCCGTTTAACTCTCATCTAGGACGTAAACTCTCATGACCAACGACGAAGCAAAATTCATCCTGCTGGCGTATCGACCCAATGGGGCTGATGCCAATGATGCTGCTTTTCAGCCGGCGCTGGAGCAGGTGAAACAGGATGCCTCATTGGGAAAGTGGTTGGAAGGGCAACAGGCTTTTGATCGCGCAGTAGCGGCAAAACTTCGGGTGATCGTACCACCGGAGGATTTGCGGGCCAGAATTTTAGCGGGGGCACAAGCCAGCCGGCCAAGTGTTAGAGTGTGGTGGCGTCAGCCCAAGTGGCTGGCGATGGCCGCGAGTGTGCTTGTGGTGTTTAGTTTGGGCATTACTGGAATCGTTTACCCCCGCGCCCAAACCTCGGATGAGCTGCCGGTATTCGCGATGGATTATGTGACCGGAGGATTTTTTCTAAGCCGACATAACACTGACTTGGATGAGTTGCGTAGTTGGCTGGTCAAACAAAACGCACCATTACCCAAAGAACTCCCGGCTGGATTTGCCCAATTGCGCAGCCGTGGTTGCAAGACCATCGTTTACCGAGGCAAAGAGGTGTCGCTCATCTGCTTTGGCGAAGGCAAGGAATACCACTTGTTTGTCGCGCGTCGTGATGATTTCCCGAAGATGCCGGTTACGGACACACCGCAATTCTTGGTTCGTAAAGGACATGCCTCCGCTGCTTGGTCGGATGAGAAAAATTATTACGTCGTGGTGACTGACGATAGTCTGAAAGCCCTCAAGAAATGCCTTGACTACAAAAATTCCTGAGAGCGCGGACTGTAGACGACAAAGCGATCCAACTGGACCGCCATGGCGCGTTTCACGCAGTTCGCGATGACAAAGGGTAAAAGCCCAAGGCGGCTGATTCTAGCCGGTGCCCAATGGGGATCGAAGTGGTGGTGAAGTTCGCGGAAAATCCTTAAGCAAGAGACTGTCGGAGCTGACAATAGATATGCTTATGCGTTGTATTAGGCAAATACGTCACAGAGACGTTCCTAGAAATACACGACTTACAACATGGCTTGTAAACATCGCGCCAATGTGGCGCAAATTTTCAATTTTTCCAAAATATTATCACTTTACATAGGGTGTAACACCCATACTTAAGAGGCCTATGACAAGACACCACACTTTCTACCTTGTTGTTCTGCTAAGCGGCTTCTCGCTATTTGCGTCTGCATCTGACCGATGGGAGACGCTGCGGGCGATTAATATGGTAGAAAATCCTACCAATCAGACCGGCTATGGTTCCAAAGGCGAATTAGGGCCTTATCAGTTTCGATCAGGTACGTGGCGGATGCATACCAATAAACCTTTTCGGTTAGCAAACGACCGCACTACGGCTGACCAAGTAGCGGTACAGCACTATGAGTGGATCAAAGAACGCTTCGGTGAAGCCGGTATTGATGCGAACAGCTATAACATCGCCTTAGCCTGGAATTGCGGCATTTCTGCCGTGATCGCAGGCCGCATTCCCATGCAAACCTATCAATATGCTGATCGGGTTAATAACTTGGCTGAAAATTTTCGTGAAACCGCCCTTGTCGCTGAGGCTCCGATACCAGTTGTTGTGACCTCGAAGCCAAATGCTCTGGTTGCTGGATTGGAATTTCAACTCGCCAGCCAAAATACGATTCCTGCATTTAAGATCGCCGCGGAGCCATTTCAGTTTCGGATCGCTGGTGAATCGCCCCGTTTTGTCATTACTCCTACGCCGTCTCGTTTTGTATTAGTCTATAATTAAGACGCTAGCCTTACAGAAAGGTTGATTGCTGCGGCGACGAGCTGGGTGCCTGAGTGGCCGATCCCATCGTTGACGGTTCCGAAAGGTGGCGTGGAGGACGGCTGACACGTGAGGTCATGGCTATTTCGCGGTCAGCCACGATTCGGTCGCAAATTTTCTCTATATGAAGATGCAGCCAGTTAACCGTGGCACTGCCTTCCGTGTAGTCAGCGGGGCCATAATGATCAATGCGTCCTGCGTGCCGGAGTCGGTCGTTTTGCTCGAATTCTGCGCGGTTAGCGGGATTGTAGACAGCGTAGGTTTTGCCGCCTCCTTTACTGACAACTGAAAAACTCGGGACGTCGCTGGGGCCATCGGCGATGTAGATCATATGGGGGATCGGTATGCGGCGATCTTCGGCCGTGACCTTGGCATTCACTTCAATCGCGGGGTTCTTGTTTGTCCCTTTGTTGATTTCGAAGATCGCCCGGGTTTTCGTGGTGTTGTCGATCATCATGCCGATTTGGGCGATTTCGGCGGCGGCATCGAGGCCGAGTTCCTTCTGCCGGAGGAAGCCAGGCTGCAGGGGTGATTCGATGAATTCACAGGCCCAGATGCCATCGACGTACGGTGCGATGGCGCTGCCTCGGACCATCTCAGCCAGTCCCGTGCTGACGATGTAATGTTCGAGCACGATGTCGTGCTTGGTGTATTCAGATTTGGTTTTAACCCAAGAACGCGACTTCTCGAAAAATTGGGGCAAGCCAGGATAAAATTGGATTTCACTGCCACATTGCCGGAGGATTTTGTTATTCAATCCTGCCATGCTGCCAGCGAGCACGTGAGTCAGCAGATGGTTCAGGTAACTGATCTCGGGTGAAATATTGGTACCTCGGCGTTGATAGTGTTCGGCGAGGGCGTTGGTCTCGGCCCAGAAAGTGGCCTCATCCACGCCATAACGCCGGAAAAGAGGTGCCTGCATGTAGGAGGGAATCAGAGTCTTGTCAAAATCCCAGATACACGCGACGATGTTTTGATTGAAGAGCTTCGAGGCCATCGCGAATAAATTCTACTAGGCAACTCACGTTGCCCTGTATTGGCTGTGATAAAGCCGCTCGCTACGGCTGAAGCAATTCGCAATTTCCCGTTTGTTCGTGACCACATGGATCAACTCCCTGAAATCTATTCTTTTGAACGCCGCCTTGATGAACTCGATGCGCAGATGGCAGAGCCAGCGTTCTATACCAATCCCCGGCGCGCCGCCGAGGTGACCCGTGAGCAGCAGCGCACGCGACAGTTGGTGGACAATTATCGGGCCTATGAGCGCGTCGTCGCGGAGGTAGCCGAACACACCGCTTTGGGCAAAGATCCCACGGCCGATGAAGAATTGCGCAGTCTGGCGCAGCTTGAGCTCCCCGAACTGGAGAGAAAACGTGTCGCACTGCACAAGTTGGTCTTGGAGGCCATGATTCCGCCCGAGCCTTCTGATTCCCGCAACACCGTGATGGAAATTCGGGCGGGTACCGGTGGGGATGAGGCGAGTTTGTTTGGGGCGGATCTTTATCGCATGTATGTCCGGTACGCGGAGGGGCGCGGGTGGAAGGTGCAATCGATGAGCTCGAGCGGATCGGATCGCGGCGGCTACAAAGAAGTTATTTTTTTGATCACGGGCGATCAGGTCTACAAGCAGTTGAAATATGAAAGTGGGGTGCATCGCGTGCAGCGAGTCCCGGTGACCGAGGCCAATGGACGCATCCATACTTCGACGGTGACGGTGGCCGTTTTACCCGAAGCGGAAGAGGTCGATATTCAGATCGACCAGGAAGATCTGGAAATCACCGTGCAGCGCGCCAGTGGTCCCGGAGGGCAGGGGGTAAACACCACCGATTCAGCGGTGCGGATCATCCACAAACCAACCGGCTTGATTGTATATTGCGCGGATGATCGTTCGCAGATCAAAAACAAGGCTCGCGCCATGGCGGTGCTGCGCTCCCGCTTGCTCCAAAAAAAAGAAGATGATGAGAAAGCCAAGTACGCGGCGCACCGTCGCAGTCAGATCGGTACGGGCGACCGCAGTGAGCGCATCCGCACCTATAGTTTTCCGCAGAACCGGGTGACCGATCATCGGATCGGACTGACGCTCTACAGTCTGCCGTCTGTCTTAGAGGGAAATATCAATCAATTGCTTGAGGCGCTGCAGCGAGCCGAGTTTGAAGAGAAGCTGGCCTTGTTGACCGGTGGGCCGCTGCCGGTGCGGCGAATGTCTGCGGATGACCCGGAGTGATCATGCTGACCATTCTGGAGATCATTAAAAAAACGACCGAGTTTTTCGAAAAACGAGGTGTGGAGAGTGCACGCTTGAATGCTGAATTGTTGGTCGGGCATGCGCTTGGTTTAAAACGCATGCAGCTCTACATCCAGTTTGAGCGGCCGCTTGCGGAGTGTGATTTGGAGAAAATCAGACCGCTCGTGAAGCGTCGGGGAAACCGTGAGCCATTGCAGCACATCCTCGGCGGCATGGAGTTTGCCGGACTGACATTGAAGATTGATCGCCGGGCACTGATTCCTCGTCCGGAGACAGAATACTTAATTGAGCTGCTGGTACAGAGATTTTCGCTTCCCCCTTCACGGGTGTTGGATCTTGGTACGGGCACTGGTGTGATCGCTCTGGCGCTGGCCAAGGCGTGGCCGGAAACCACGGTGATGGCGGTGGATATCTCCGCAGAAGCCTTGGCTTTGGCCCGGGAAAACGCCGTTGCGAATGGGTTGGACGCGAGAGTTACGTTCCTGCCCTCCGATTGGTTTAGCGCGCTTCCGGCTCAGGATAAATATGATCTGATCGTTTCAAATCCTCCTTATCTTTCCGATGAAGAAACTGCCGCAACTGAGCCGGAGGTGAGGGATCACGAACCGCACCAAGCGCTCTCAGCCGGACAGGACAGCGCAATCGCGCTCGAAAAAATCATCGGCGGAGCACGGGAGCGATTAAATGAGTCTGGCCGTTTGGTGCTGGAGACGGGAATTGCCCAGCACGCGCGTTTGCGGGCGTTGCTGCAGGCGCAAGGTTACCCCACGAGCGAATCACTGAAGGACCTGACCGGCCGCGATCGCTTCGTTTTAGCTACGCTTTGAATCGGTTGTAGCCAGCGAAGCTTCCCCTTTCACCCGAGTGGGGTGATCCTGCAATAAAGCAGCGGCATCGATGACGACCCGGAGTGCCTCGCGGAGGTGGATGTCGAGTTTGGCTGCGGTAGCGGCTTCGAGGCTGTCGGTATCGCCTTCTTCGGTTGTTTTTGCCGGTTTTTGTCCGGTGGCTTCAGCGGCAATGACTGAGTCGAGTTTTACATCCCGGTGAATGTAGTCATCTTTCGCCAATCGGGCCAGCTCATGCTCCAGATGCTTTTTGTATTCCTCATCGGTTTTTTTCTGGGTCCGACGTTCTACCAGATTCAGTGAAATGGTTTTGTCTGAAATCTGCTCCTTAAAGCGATTCACGTTTTCGATGAGGAGAGAGAATTCTTCCAGTGATTTTTGGCGGGCTTGACTGGCGAGTGACAAAGGCTTCACGAAAGTGGAGGCGAGCGGCTTGCCATTGAAATTGGCGGAACGAATTTCATCCCAGCCCAAGGCGTGGGGCAGAATCGATTCGCCGACATACGGGAGATAGTCGTCGATGGAAGGCAAAACGATATCGGAAATGACGCCTTTGTTTTGGGTGGAGGCCCCACTGGGGAGATAATATTTTTGCACCGTGATTTTGGCCGCACCCGTTCGATTATTTTTCGCTTTGGTGAAGTGTTGAATGTAATCCTTCATCTCAAAAACACTTTGGACGCTGCCTTTTCCGTGAGTGGAACTGTCGCCCACGATGACGGCGCGGCCATAATTTTGCAGGGCTCCGGCAAAGATTTCTGAGGCCGAGGCACTGAAGCGTGAGGTCAACACCACGAGGGGGCCTTCATAGGTGAGAGGCGTCTCGGTGTTGCTATCCACCTGAGTGCGCCCTTGGGTGTCGCGGACTTGGACGACGGGGCCATTGCCAATAAATAGCCCGGTCAAGCTGACCGCTTCGGCGAGGAAGCCTCCGCCATTGCGCCGGAGATCGATGACCAAGGCCTTGATGCCATTCTGCTGGAGTTTGCCGATGAGCTCGGCGACATCACTGGTTAAGCTGTTCTGGTTTGTCTTGCTGTCGGGTGAATCGTCGGAAGGTCCGTAGAAAGAATTAAAGCCGATCACGCCGACGGTATTAACCACTCCAGCAACTCCGGGGACCTCGTAGATTGATGCGGAAGCGCGGGAGGAATTAAGTTTGATGACATCGCGGGTGATGGTGATTTGCTTGGTCTTGGCAACGCCACCGGGTTCGGGGGTCTGAACCGTGAGGACCACTTTGGTGTCTTTCTTGCCGCGGATCATTTCGACGATGCGACGAAGTTTTATGCCGACAATTTCAACCGGTTCCGTGTTTGGTTGCTGCACACTGATGATTTTGTCATTGGCCTTGATCTGGCCGCTCAGGTCGGCTGGCCCACCCGGGACAACTTCCTTGATCACGCAGAGGAGATCATCATCGATGCTGAGCACGGCGCCAATGCCGACGAGTGATAGATGCATCTGAATTTTGAAATCCTCATTCGTATCTGCAGAAAAGAAGGACGAGTGAGGGTCGTACATCTTGGTCAGACTGGTTAAGTAGAGCTCTTGGATATCGCTGGCATCCAGTTCGGTGAGATTTTTCAGATTCCGCTCATAGCGTTTGCGCGAAACCCCCTTGGCTTCGTCGATGGTTTTACCATCGAGCAGGTGGGACAGCATCTCATATTTCAAACGCTTGCGCCACAGTTCATCGGCTTCTTCGCCGGTGTTTGGCCAAGGACTTTTGCTCCGGTCTGGGATGAATTTCTCTTGGGTGGTGAGATCGAAGTCCTTGCCCAGTTCAGTGAAAATCCACGCGGTACGTGATTGGACGCGTTGTTCATAGAGATTAAAAATCGCAAATGAAGCATCGATGTTTCCGAGGTAGGCTAGGTCGGTCATGACCCGGGGACCGTATTGCTGGCGGAGTGCTTGTTCGTCGGCGGCGGTGAAAAAAAGATGCGTGGGATCCAAGTCCGCCATGAATTCAGAAATTAGCTGCGTATATTGAGTCTGACTGAGCGCCTCTTTGTTGTAATGAAAGTAGTCTAGCATCTGGACGAGGGTGCGCGTCTCGTTGCTGATTAATGGGGTCGTCGTGTAATTGCGATCAGTGGCAGCAAAGGTGTTGAGACTGAGAGCAACGATTACAAAGGTGGAGCGTATGAGGTGGCGGATAGTCACGGATTAAAAATAAGTGGAGCGGGTGGATTTAGAAAACGACACCTCGCGGCATAGTTGCGGTTGTGCTAGAAATAATTGAAGAGCGTAGGCCAGAGGCAAAGCAGTCTAGTAAAGGCGATGAGTATTTTAATGTCTACTGAGGAGATCTTTGGCCTCATCGAGTAGGCGTTTCTCCCCATCGGTCAGCGCGCCGAAACCTGAACTGTTGATTTTATCCAAGATGCGATCCACCTCGGTCTTCAAATCGGCCGGAGAAGTGAGGTTAACCTTATAGCCGGTGGTGACCTTCTCGTTTTTTTTGCGTTTCAACCAGCTTGGAAGCTCGATCACGGGGCCAGGAGCGCGATCCAGGCCATTTCGTGCGTGAGAGTAACGATAATATAACCAACCTGTTAGGATGCCACCCAATTGGGCCGAGTGAGCGATCCCAGTGATATCAAACTTTCCCCCGGCGATCTCACTGAAGCCAAGACCGGCAAGATTCAGGCCCACGAGCAACCAAGCAAGGACCTTGGGTTGCACGCGTACGGGCAGGACAAAAAAGACCAAGAAGGTGATTTCTCGTTCGGGAAAAAGACAGGCGAAGACAATGAAAAGGGCGACGGTGGCTGCGGATGCCCCGAGGAGCTGAGCTGTGCCATCTTCGCGGAAGGCATGGACGCCTAGCCAAAATAGTGCGCCGACGACTATTGAGGTAACAATCAGAGCGCTGAATCGCTTCGCGCCGAGTAGAGGCATGAGCTCTCGTCCGATCAAGTAGAGGCCCAAGCCATTGGCCAAGAGGTAAAGAATATGGGAGTGCAACAGCGCATAGGAGAACAAGGTCCATATTTTGCCCGTTGCTAAGGAATGGGGGGTGAGTGCAAACAGGTTTTCTATTGAGCTGTTGCCCATCCAACTAAAGACGAGCTGGAGCAGATACGCCGAAGCCATGGCGCAGAGTAACCAAGTCAGGACCGAGGTGCCGGGTCTATGGTATTCACTGCGCATATAAGTGCGGTCGGTTAGCATCTGACAGCAACGTATGTCTACCGTTCGTGATTACAAGCCCGAGTCGCAGGCATAATACGCTTATCATCTGGGCTGAACTTGACAGACTAAAGGATAGTCTTTGAGTCGATTTATGGCTAACAAAGCAGACAAATGGAAAGACAACGCTGCCGGTAATTTCTACGTCGATCAGCAATGCATTGACTGCGATCTCTGTCGCGAAACCGCTCCGCTTTTTTTCACGCGCCACGATGATGGTGGTTACTCTTTCGTCCATAAGCAGCCGACCACCGAAGAAGAAATCCAGCTCTGCATCGAAGCACTCGAGGGTTGCCCCGTAGAAGCGATCGGTAAAGACGGCAGCGAATAAGCTCCTCTCTTTTTTCGGGTTAATGGATGGAGGAGCCAGCCTGCAGGCGATGTCGTGCACGCCGAAGCCTTCGCTTGCAAGGTAGTCGATGCGATTACAAGTCAGCTGGCGTTTTCCAATGAAACTTTTTTTACTGGAAAATCCGGTCATGATGGCGATGTTCATCACCTCACCACTATTTCCCATGCTCATCTGGATCATACTCATTATCATTCCCCTGCTCTTCGGCTTCTACGCGCAGATGCGTGTCTCAAGCGCCTACAAAAAAAATGTGCAGATCCCTTCGCGCGGTCGCATCACTGGTCGTGAGGCCGCGCAGGCCGTCATGCACAGCGCCGGGATTAATGACATTGAAATCGTTTCCATTGAAGGCCAGCTCACCGATCACTTTGATCCGACCCATCGGCGTTTGGCCCTTTCCGCGCAAAATTATCATGGGACCAGTCTGGCGGCACTGGGTGTCGCGGCTCACGAGGCCGGACATGCGATTCAGCAGAAGGTCGGCTATTCCATGATGACCTTTCGTCAAAAGCTTGTGCCGGTCACGCAGATCTCATCGGGGGCATCGCAGTTGCTGATTATCATCGGCATTGTGCTCGGAGCGAAAGGTCTCGGTGGCATCTTCCTCACGCTCGGCGCGGTGGCGCTCGCGGTGATTTGTCTCTTTCAACTCGTGACCTTACCAGTTGAGTTCGATGCCACGGCTCGCGCCAAAAAACAGTTGGTCACGCTCGGCATCGTGGATCGCGACGAAATGGCCGGCGTCAATGAGACGCTTGATGCCGCCGCATTGACGTATGTTGCGGCCTTCGCCGCTTCGTTCGGCAGTCTCCTGCACATTTTGCTCATCATTATGGGCGGGCGCAGCCGAAACGACTGAGCCGGCAAATTCTGTCATCGGAATACTTGATTGGCGGAGATTCCGTGGAGGAGCTGATTGAATATCTTAAATCCATGCCTGCTGCCTGGGGAATGAAGGGCAGCAGAACAGAGTCCTGCGACGGACCATCAATGAAGGGTTAAATCACGATGAAGCGGGTGCGGCCGCTTATTTCCTGCACGAATATCAGACATCCTGATCCCGAGGAATTGCGGTGAGCTCAACTACGCCGCGAATCGGGTAAAATGTATAGTTGGGTCCGGCTAATTCCTTCATTTTATTCGTTGGATCGTGCCGTAAGTCCTCGCGGGTCGGCTGAAATTCCGGGTGGTGGGATCAATCAGCACGAATCGAATCGCACCAAGCAATTCCATTTGCTTCACGCATCGAGATTCCGACTCCCCATCCCAAATTCCCCCCGCTGATCTCCAGCCGTCGCCCATGCGCTCTGGACCGGCAAGCGCGGATCGATTCACGGAGAAAGGCCTCAGGCGGTTATTTCTGTATCGGCGTCTTGGTGCACCAAAACCAACGGTGTCGGAGGCCTAACCTCGAGATTAGCGGTGTTTAGCATTCACCGCTCACGCCTCTGCGGAGGTCGCGCTCCACCTCCGAAACCGTTCATCCGCTTAGCGCCGTTACAGGCTCATCTCGTTACATCGTCGCCTTTGCTCCACGGGCTGGGGGCAGGATCTCTGAGGCTGGACTTGTTTTTCATTCGTGAAGATTCGGGACCGTCCTGGCTTATCCGCGAATGGATGATTGCTTGCGAGAAATCTGAAAACGTCCCGCTTGCCTGACGTCGGTTCACGCTTAGAAACATTTAATGCCAGTCAAGCGTCGCCAACTGCGAGGATACGACCTCAAGCAGATCTACGGTTTTACCAGCCTGATCGGCGTCGATGAGGCGGGACGCGGTGCGTTTGCCGGGCCGGTGGTGGCGGCGGCCGTGCTGGTCACGCGGGAATTTTTAGAGGGTCGCTGGGCCGTGGCGAAATCAGGCCGGGTGAATGACTCCAAACAACTCACGGCGTCCGATCGCGAAGAGCTCTGGGCCGAATTCGATGATCTCGTCAATCAGGGGCAGATCCACGCCAACTACGGGGTGGGGAGTGTTTCAGAAGTGGAATCACTCAATATTCTGGGGGCGACGAAAGTGGCGATGCGTCGGGCCCTCGAAGGCATTTATCCGCCCACGGCATTCCAGCAGAACGAGGAACCGGGGCTGTTTGCCAGCGTCGAGGAGAAGGCGGCTTTTCAACCTGTCGTGTCCTGCAAAATTCTCATCGATGGTCTGCCGCTGCGGCATTTTGCCTATCCCCATCAGGGTGTGGTGAGCGGGGATGGCCGCTCGCTCGCCATCGCTATGGCATCGATCATCGCCAAGGTGACGCGGGATCGGCTGATGGATGAGCTGGATAAAAAATACCCTCGTTATGGATTCGCCCAGCATAAGGGCTACGGCACCGAGGAACACCGCGAGGCGATCCTTAAACATGGTCGCTGTGGCATCCATCGCGAACTTTTTCTCCGCAAGCTTTACGCCAAACCACGCGATTTGGCTGGGCAAATGACGCTATTTTCCGAGTGAGCCGATTTTATGATTTGAAGAGCGAGGTCGATAACCAGTGACTGGCCGGCTATGCGGACACAGAGAACCTACCCTGTTTTTCGTTCCACGGTCTTGCTCCTCATTTTGGCGGTGGGGTGACGTGCGGTCGAGCCAACTGTGGAAGAACGGCTCAAGGCTCTCGAGACGCAGGTGCACGATTTGGCCAAGGAAAATACCGAGCGGAAGAAAATATTGGGTCGGAAAGACACCAAGGCACCAGTGATAGCAAATTCTGCGTGATTGAGCGCTCTCTTTCCAGCGATCGGTTGACCGATGGCCGCCAGCTTGGACTGAGTGTGGGGGGAGACTTGTTGAACAAAAAAATCAGCTACCTCTTGATGGTGGCGAATGGGAATGGCCTTAACGTGAGCGCTAATGACAACAGTAAGTTTCAGAAGACGGCCCATGTTTATTATGTCCCCCCTCGCGACCAAAGACACCAAACTCATGATCGGCGCGGGTGGTCTTTGGACTGAAGATACCGGTGCGACCAAGAGCGGCTTCGGTTTTGTCGGAAATCTTTTCACCGGTGTACGTTCAGCCGTGGGCCTCGATGCGCAGTTCAAAACACGCCAGTTTGATTTGAGTGCCGAGTGGCTGCGCAATCCCTTTAAGCCCACGAATGTGCTGCCGGCGGCGAAATTCTCCGCCCCTGGCTGGCAAGTGACGGCGGCCTATTTTGTGATTCCGAATCGATTGCAGGCGTTGCTGCGCCGGGAGGAATTCGATCCCAACCTCTCGATCGAGAGCAACACCTCGCGTTCCTGGACCTTGGGGTTGAATTATCTGATCAAGGGCGAGGATCTCCGTCTGATGGTCGATTATATCCACGGTGAGGTTCCTGGTTCCCCCACGGATGGCGGGCGGTTGTTGACGCGCATGCAGCTGCTGTTTTGAGTGGCGGGGCACTGGGTTCTCCTATGCCCCCCAAGAAACATACTACGCTCGACAAGGTTCTCGGCCGGCTCGACCAGCTCGATTCCACCAACCTGCACAATCTCGTGCAACGGCTGGCGCGTGAGCGCACGTTTCTCGAAGCAGTTTTCAACACCCTCCATGAAGGGGTGCTCGTGGTCGATGCCGATGGCCTGATCGAGTATGCCAACGATGCCGTGGAGAAACTCGTCGGGCTCACCGACTCGGCCGTCGGCCTCACTCTCTGGCGTTTGGTGCCGGGTCTGCGGGCCTCCTTGGAAGGCTTGGAAGATAATCCCGTTACGGCCCCGGTGGTCACTCGTGAGTTTGAACTCGCCTATCCCGTCCCCCGGGTCGTGCGGCTCTACATGGTGCCCTTCGCCAACGGCGAGACGGCCGAACGGCGTTTTGCCATCATCCTTTCCGACATCACCAGCGAAAAACGCTCGACCGCCGAATTGATCGAGAACGAGAAAGAATCGTCCATTCTGCTCCTGGCGGCCGGCGTGGCCCACGAACTGGGCAATCCCCTGAATTCGCTCACCATTCATTTGCAGCTCATCGAGCGGAAATTGAAAAAACTGAAGGAATCGCGCGAGACCCGTTCGCTGGAAGATTCGATTAAAATCTGCAGTGATGAAGTGACCCGGTTGGATGGGATTATCAAAAATTTTCTCGAAGCCATTCGGCCGCGCCCACCCGATTTGTCCGATATCAATCTCCCGGAAGTAATCGAGGAAGTCCTGCGTTTTCAGACGAAGGAACTCGATGATCGCGGCGTGAAGGTGGAAGTCGAACTGCCGGTGAGCACGCCGGTGATCATGGCGGATCGGAATCAGCTAAAGCAGATATTTTTTAATCTGACCAAAAACGCCATGGAGGCGATGCAGCCTGGCGGCCGTTTATCTCTCAAGGTCCGGACCGATGACGACTCGGTCTACGTGGCCCTCGCCGACACGGGCAATGGCATCCGGGCGGATGAACTCGCCAAATTATTCCAACCCTACCACACCACAAAAGTCAGCGGACATGGGCTCGGCCTGATGATCGTGCAACGCATCATGCGCGATCACGGCGGCCACGTCGGCATTGAGAGCAAGGAAGGCCTCGGCACCGTAGTGACCCTGCAGTTTCCCCAAAAGCATCGTCGCGTGCGCATGCTGCAATCCGGTTAAGGGGCGGCAAGGCCGTTGCATCGCTTTCAGACTTTGTAGAGCCGTCGCTCGTCGACGTGCCTTCTTCGCGATAGTGGCGCGGTCACCAGGGTCGGCCATACAGTGCGAATGCAAAACGCACGACCAGCATTCCTGATTTTTTTGCCTTTACCGGACCTGAAAGGTAGAGGCGGTTGCCCTCAACCGCCAAGCCTTGGATTAATTTCAGCAAGGGCGCGGGCCTTACGCTTCCGCTTCGACCGTGGCTTTGCCCAAGCGTTTGGCGCGCTCTTTGATTCGGCGGATGATATCGTCGGTCGAAAGACCGTAGGCGGCGCGGAGGCTTTCCACGCTGTTGCCGTGCTCGATGAATTTATCCGGCCAGCCGATGCGCTCGACGGGCGTGAGACAATCGGCTTCCTGCAAGGCTTCGAGGACGGCGCTGCCGAAACCACCGGTGACGACATGATCTTCCATCGTCACGAGCAACGGCACGACGGCGGCTTGGCTGAGGAGCAGATTGCGGTCGAGGGGCTTGATGAAGCGGGCGTTCACGACGCCGACGGACAATCCTTCCTCGTCCGCGAGACGATCAGCGACTTTGAGCGCTTCCTGCACCATGGGACCGAGGGCCCAGATAATAATATTTGAACCTTCGCGCATCACCTCGGCTTGCCCCAAGGGGATGAGGGCCGGTTGGGCTTTGATTTTTTCACCGGTGCCCGCACCGCGGGGATAACGGATGAAACCTGGGCCGGGGAGTTGCAACGAGGTGTGCAGCATATCCGTCAACTCGTCTTCGTTGCGGGGTTGCATGACGGTGGCGTTGGGGACGCAGCGGAGATAGGCGAGGTCGAAGAGGCCGTGATGCGTCGGGCCGTCGTTGGGTGAGAGGCCGGCGCGATCCATGCAGAAGGTCACGGGAAGGTTTTGCAGGCAGACGTCATGGATCACCATGTCGTAGGCGCGCTGGAGGAAGGTCGAATAGATGGCGCAGACGGGACGAAATCCCTTGGTCGCGAGCCCGGCAGCAAACAGCACCGCGTGCTCCTCGGCGATGCCGACGTCGAAGAATTGTCCGGGCACTTCTTTCGCTAATTGGGAGAGACCGGTACCGCTGGGCATGGCCCCGGTGATCCCGAGCACTTTGGGATTCTGCTTGGCAAAACGAGTGAGGGCGGCGCCGAAAACATCCTGCAAATTGGGCGGAGTGCCGGGGGCGGCTTTTTGATTGGGTTCGCCGGTGATGGGATCGAAGGGGCTGGCACCGTGAAACTTTTCCGGATGCGCGACGGCGGCTACGAGGCCTTTGCCTTTCTTGGTCAGCACGTGGATGAGCACGGGGACATCGCAGTGCTTGGCGAATTCCAGATTCTTCGCGAGTGATTCGAAGTCGTGGCCATCGACCGGACCGAGATAGCGCAGGCCAAACTTTTCAAACAAAGAGGACTCGACGAAGAAGTCCTTCGTTTCGCGTTTCCACTTGGTGTAAACGCGATTCATGTTTTCTCCTGCGGGAAAGCTCTTGAAGAACGCCTCCACGTCGTGGTGGACCTTGTTGTAGGTCTGGCTTGTGCTGATGCGATTCAGATAATTCGAAATCGCGCCGACGTTTTTCGCGATGGACCACTCGTTGTCATTGAGGATGACGATGAGGCGTTTCGTGGAGCTGACGACGTTGTTGAGCGCTTCGAGGGTGACGCCGCAGGTGAAGGCCGCATCGCCGCAAACCGCGACCACGTGTTCGCTGGAGCCGCGCAGATCGCGG
>ENA-ORBV01001457-ORBV01001457.1-microbial-mat-metagenome-genome-assembly--contig:-NODE-1457-length-52613-cov-10.474475_pt1 | contig 52613 bp, 47 predicted proteins | sample MGYA00237777_ERZ505514 | MGnify/ENA primary metagenome ERZ505514 (study PRJEB26160, sample SAMN06269048) | microbial mat metagenome | isolation source: Oligotrophic lake microbial mat | place... | reverse complement strand
CCATAACATTTTATTACTTATGGTTAGGTCCTCAAGCAATCCGGTTTGCTTTAGCAGCGCGAGCAAATCGGTTTTGTCCGGCTCGTCAGGTTTGCCCGGCTCGTCAGGTTTGCCCGGCTCGTCAGGTTGTTGCCCTACAACCAGAAATTCCAGTTGGCTCAAAACAATGGCCCGCCTGCGCAGCGCACCTGTTTCCTCCGCACGTGGGCACAATACCCGCAATGCCTGCAAAAGGGTCTGCGCGGTCTCTTCCATGGTTGCGTAGTGGTACAAGCCGCTTTGGCCTTGCAAAAACTCGATGTTCTCGATTACCTGAGCCTGGGTTTTTGCCCCAAAGCCTTTGAGCATGGACAGCCGATTTTCGCGGCAAGCATAAAGCAGTTCGCCAAGACTTTCCACGTCCAATTCTCGCCAGATGGTGCCTACTTTTTTTGCGCCCAGGCCTTTAATCCGCAGCATCTCCACCACGCCGGCTGGTGTTTTGGCCAGAAGTTCATCCAAGGCCGCGATGCTGCCGCGGTCCAACAATTCAGCTATCTTTGCTTGGATAGCTGCGCCAATGCCAGGGATCGCCCCGCGTTCCGTTTCCGTCATCTGGACCAAGGGTGCATCCAGTTTTTTAAGTCGGAACGCAGCGGTCTCGTATGACTTTGCCTTGAAGGCATTTTCACCGTGCAGTTCCATTAACTGGCCGAGCAATTGAAATGCTGAGGAAATGTCTTTATTTTTAAACATACTGCAACTAATTCCTCTGCGGTGAGCTTTTCCGGAGCATCCCTTCCGCCGCCCTTCAGTCAAAAAACCGCTTATCATGACCATGCAAAGAAACGATGCCACGCTGAATATGGCTTTGAACCTCAAAGCAGGCTTTTTCCTTGCCCTGGCCTGGCTGTGTCCGCAGAACCTCTACAGCCAGTTGAATGATTTTGACCCCTGGATGGAGCGACCTGAATTCCAGATGCCCATAGCCTTAACCAACAACGCAGTAACCAGTGCAAAGGTCGCCGGGCTTTATTATACCTACACGTTCGGGGGCATAGACAGTTCGCTTCGCTGGTCGGGCATTCGCCAGGACGCGTTTCGGTTAAATGTAAACACAGGTTGGACCATCCTGCCTTCCATACCCGATACGTTGGGTAAAATCGCTTCTGCCGCAAGCACCGTTAAGGGAAAAATCTACCTAATCGGTGGGTATCACGTGCTGGAGGACGGTTCAGAAATCAGTTCAAATCGCGTTCATGTTTTTGATCCGGTGAGCAATACCTGGCTTCCGGACGGAGTTCCGGTGCCTGTACCTATTGATGATCATGTTCAAGGGGTATACCGGGATTCCCTTATCTATGTTGTTACCGGCTGGAGCAATACAAGCAGCGTCTCCAACGTGCAGATTTACAATCCTGCTGCGGACACCTGGCAGATCGGTACACCGGTTCCGGCTACCTCACAGTACCGGGCTTTCGGAGCAGCAGGTGGCATTGTAGGGGATAAAATCATCTATGCTGGGGGTGCCCGCATGGGGATCAACTTTCCCATCGCCCCCTACATTCGCTGCGGGGAAATCGATCCTTCCGACCCCACGCAAATTGTCTGGTCCTTCATAGAGGACACGCTGGCTGCGCGGTATCGTGCAGCTCCAATCGTAAACTACGATCGCCCAGATGCATTAAGGCTGGTTGGAGGTTCTTCGGTTACCTACAATTTCGACGCAATCGCCTACGCTGGCAGCGGAATCGTTGAGCCAATCTCTGGAAGCGACGTGGAAGGCAATTGTTTTGGACTCATGATACCTTTTGGCGTTGACGGAAGAATCCCCAACGGTCGCATGGATTACCGCGGCGTTGGGGTTCATCTCACCGATGATCCGTGGGGAGGCGAAGATGCCTGGTTGGACCAAGTGGTTTTGGTTGGCGGTATGGGACCAGGGCGTCAGGTAGACGGAAAAGTCTATACCGCCCGCTCCTACTATGAAGGGTTGGACGCCCCCGAAGAAATCGGAATGTACCTCTATCCAACGCTTACCCCTGGTCCCGTCCAGGTTCGTCTGGATGATCCTTCCCTTTTTGGCCATTGGACGTACCAGATGTTTGATTTGAGCGGACGTGTTGTTGCCCAAGGGCATTGCCATCCACCCGCCCTGCTCGATTTCTCCGATCGGCCAAATGGTTTGTATACCCTTGTTCTGGAACGCGAAAACAACAGGGTGGGTTTAAAAGTGGCGATAGCCCGCTGAAGTCAGCCTGGCACATCCCGCTGACGTCAGCCAAGGCCATGTTGCTGAAATCAGCCAGGGCCATGTTGCTGAAGTCAGCCAGGGCCATGTTGCTGAAGTCAGCCAGGGCCATGTTGCTGAAGTCAGCCAGGGCCATTTTGCGTTCTCCATTTATGTCAGGAGTTGGTGGGCTGGAACACGTGCTTGATAAAACGGGCTCATCAACCATGGGCTGAGTTAAAGCGGGTTTAGTTGAGTTAAAGCGGGTTTAGTGATCCCGGGCTCAACAAAACCGAGCTAGAAAAATGGAACCTTCTCTTTTGTTTGAACCTTAACATTGATTTCCCCGCCAAAATTCAATGTTGACAATGAAAACATGGAGAAGATTGAAAATTTAAACGGGTAAGTCAAAGGGAAGCAGCCAGCCCCGGCATCCGAACCACAGCCAGCCCCGGCATCCGAACCACAGCCAGCCCCGGCATCCGAACCACAGCCAGCCCCGGCATCCGAACCACAACCAGCCCCGGCATCCGAACCACAACCAGCCCCGGCATCCAAGCCACTGCCTCGGTGGCCCCAAAAAACAAGCCCCGCTCCGTGGAGCAGGGCTTGGATTAGAAGAAGAGGAAAAGTGCTTGAGAATTGAGCAAAGCTTGAAGAAGCATTGCTACAATGCCAAGCGTTACTCGGCGCTGTCGTCGGCCGTGGCATCAGAAGCAGCTTCGGCTTCGGGGGCAGATGCTTTAGGGGCGGCAGCTTCCGGAGCTGGGGCGGCAGCTTCCGGAGCTGGGGCGGCAGCAGCGGCTACGGGAGCACTTGCTGCAACGGCTGCTTCGGCTTCAATAAAGGGGAGTATCGAAATGAAGTTGCGGTCTTTGCGGCCGCGCTTGAAATCGACGATGCCGTCGGTGAGGGCGAAAATGGTGTGGTCCTTGCCCAAGCCCACGTTCAGGCCGGGGTGGAATTGGGTGCCGCGCTGACGAACGATAATGTTGCCTGCTATGGCCAATTGACCGCCGTAAATTTTAACGCCCAAGCGTTTGCTTTGGCTATCGCGTCCGTTTTTAGTAGAGCCTGCGCCTTTCTTGTGTGCCATGGCGAAAAATCGTCTGAATCGGTGGGAACCGAAAGTGGTCTGGAGGAAATGGAATTAGGAAATGCCGTCGATCTTGATGCGGGTGAAGGCCTGGCGGTGACCGTTTTTGACACGGTAGCCTTTGCGGCGCTTCTTCTTGAAAACAATGACTTTGTCGCCTTTCAGGTGTTCAAGGATAGTAGCAGAAACTTTGGAAGAGGAAAGGGTGGGGGTACCCACAGTGATGTCTGCTCCATCTGCTTTAAGCAGGACTTCGCTGAACTCGACCTTTTGGCCTTCCTCACCTTCGAGCCGGTGCACGAAGATCTCCTGGTCTTTTTCGACCTTGAACTGTTGGCCGGCAATCTCGACAATAACGTACATGGGGAAGGCTGGTTTAATTGGACGTGCAAATTTACGACTTGTTAGCAAAAAGCGGGCAAAACCGAACATTAAATTAACATTCGGATAAACAACCGCTGTAATTCGACCAACAAAGACAAGGTGGGTGGAACCCGGCAAAAATAAAAATCTTTGCACCGAAAGCCTATTCCGGCCTTAAATTTCCTTTCAACCTCTGCTTTTGAGCCTAAAATCCCTTCTTGCCAGGCCTTTTGCTGCTTGGGAAGCCGCCCAAATCCGCCGATGGAGCGCCGATCCCGGCGGCTCACAACGCCGTGTCCTGGAGCAATTGCTGCGCAAAGGAAGCCAAACGCACTTTGGCCGGGAACACCGCCTGGACCAGGTACGCGATGCGGCAGGTTTTCGCCAAGCCATTCCCCTGAAGGATTACGAACAGTTCAAGCCCTGGATCGAGCGCGTTAAAAGCGGGGAATCAGACGTGCTCTGGCCTGGAAAACCGGCCTATTTCGCCAAAACTTCCGGCACCACGTCGGGCACCAAGTACATTCCACTGACCCCGGACTCCATTCCCAACCACATCAACACGGCTCGGGCGGCGCTGACCAGCTACATCCATTCCACGGGCCGAACAGCGTTTGTGGATGGCAAAATGATCTTCCTTCAGGGCAGCCCGGTGCTGACCCGCACAGGCGGCATTCCCACGGGAAGGCTTTCCGGCCTCGTGTATCACCACGTTCCTGCCTATCTGCTGCGCAACCGCATGCCGACCTACGAAACCAACTGCATCGAGGATTGGGAGGAAAAAATTGACGCAATTTGCCGCGAGACATCGCGCGAACGGATGACCCTCATTAGCGGCATCCCGCCTTGGGTCATCATGTATTTCGAAAGGCTTCTTGCCCTGAACAAGGTGGAAACGATCCGCGACCTTTTCCCCGATTTCTCGCTTTTCGTGCACGGGGGAGTCAATTTTCAGCCTTATGCTGCCCGCCTGCAAGAACTGATCGGTGGACCGGTCGATACCCTGGAAACTTACCCGGCTTCTGAGGGCTTTATAGCTTTTCAGGACAGCCTTGACGCGGAAGGGCTGCTGCTTAATGTGGCGTCCGGCATCTGGTTTGAGTTCATTCCTATGGACCACTACCAAGAGCCGAATCCCCCCCGCCTGACTGTAGAAGAAGTTGAAATAGGGGTGCAGTATGCGCTGATTGTCAACAACAACGCAGGACTTTGGGGCTACCGCTTGGGCGACACCATTCGCTTCACCTCCCTGCGCCCGGCGCGCATTGTAGTCACCGGAAGAACGGCGCATTTTCTCTCGGCATTTGGCGAACATGTCATCGCAGAAGAGGTGGAAGGGGCTATGCAGATGCTGCGCGAGCAACTCGGTTTAGAGGTGGTGGAATTCACGGTAGCCCCGCGAATGGGCAACGGGCAAACCATGCCCCGGCACGAATGGTACGTGGAGTTTAGCCGACCCCCGGTTTCTCTGTCCAAAGCAGCTGGCTTGCTGGACACTGCCATGCAAGCCCGGAACACTTATTACAAAGACCTGATTACAGGGTCCATTCTGGCTCCTCTCGCCATTTTTCCGGTCCGGCCGGGCGGTTTTCGCGATTACCAGCGGTCGGTCGGCAAACTCGGCGGCCAGAACAAAGTAGCCCGCCTGGCCAACAACCGAAACATCGCCGATGCTTTGCAACCCTACCTTGAGGCAACCTTAACCTGACCTTAACCACTGGCTAAAACAGCTTAAGCCCGGGGACCTGAAATAAACCGTATTTTTGCCCCCATATTCCTTCGAAACCGGCCCTGCTGCAAGCATGCCGGCACACCCTGGACCTCCACAATCGCTCGATCTGAATGAATCCATTGCAAGTGCTTATTATGGCCGGACAGTTGATCCTGGCCTTGTCTATCCTGGTAACCATTCACGAGCTCGGCCACTTTCTGGCAGCTCGCGCTTTTGGCATTCGGGTAGAGAAATTCTTCGTCTTTTTTGACTTTGGCGGGTACAAACTGTTCAGTATCAAGCGCGGCGACACCGAATACGGGCTGGGCTGGTTCCCCTTGGGCGGTTACGTCAAGATAGCCGGAATGATTGACGAAAGCCTGGATAAAGAGCAGCTCAAACGCGAGCCCGAGTCCTGGGAGTTTCGCTCCAAACCCAACTGGCAGAAATTCATCGTCATGGTGGCGGGAGTGGTTATGAACTTCATTCTGGGTATCGCGCTTTACGCGTTTTATCTGGGTCAGTATCAGAAGTCGTACATCCCTCAGGCTGAGTTCAACAAAGAAGGCATCTACGCCTATGAAACCGCCCGGGAGTACGGTTTCCAGACAGGCGATAAACTCGTCTCGGTTAACGGCAAAACCTACGACCGCTTCGAGGACTACATGGCTAACTTCCGCATCTTTTTCGGGGGCGAAATGATGGTCGACCGCAACGGCCAGTTGATCACCATCCAGATTCCGTCCTCGCACTTTAACCGGGTTCGCGAAGGAATGACCGGGTTTCTGGAGATGCGGAACGACGTATTGGTTGACTCCATCCTTGGACCTGATCTGAGCCCGGCTGCCCGGGCTGGAGTGCAGCAAGGTGACCGGATTGCCGGCATCAACGGGGAGCCCCTCTTCGCCTTTGGGCAATTGGTGGAAACTCTTGGTGCCAACAAAGGCGACTCGGTAACCCTGGAACTGGATCGCGACGGGCAAACCCTGGTTGTGCAAACCGCCGTGGATACCGCCGGGCGCATTGGTTTTGTACCGGACATCGTTCTCTTGTACAAGGATTCAACGCAGTACACCACAGCTTCAGCCCTGCGCTATGGAGCCGGTGATGCTTGGAACTGGCTGTATTTCAATGCGCGGGCCATGGGAAAAATCTTTACAGGCGATGTCCCCTTTGCCAAGTCCATCGAAAGCCCGATCGGCATTGCCCGCATTTACGGCCCCACCTGGGACTGGGCCAAGTTCTGGTGGCTGACGGCCATTTTGAGCATGATCCTTGCCTTTATGAACATCCTGCCAATCCCGGCGTTGGACGGCGGCCACATCATGTTCATCTTAATTGAAACCGCCATTGGCCGCAAGCTGCCCGACAGCTTCATGGAAAAAGCGCAGGTCTTTGGTATGGTGGTCATTTTGGGGCTTATGGTGTTCGCTTTTGGCAGCGACATTTTGGAGATTGTTCAAGAGCGCTTTGGCGGAAAATGATGCCCATGCCGCCCATATGCGGCCAGATTCCCGCATCCCGGCTCCTGTTTTGGACGGCGATGCTTCTTGTCGTCTTGATGTCTGGCACCAGGTACTGCGTCGCACAGGGTAACGGAAGCCCTTCGCCCGAGGCACCCGCTGATTCCGGCACTAATTTTTACCAGCCGGAGTACCGCAAGGCACTGATTGTGCCTTTTGACATGACCTATTACCTCAGCGACGCCGACCACGAACTCGCCGAGCGGAACGGCAAAACGCTGGCGCAGGTCCAGCAAGCGCTGCGTTATGGCATGGACGGCAATGTGTCCGCGTCCGTAATGGATTTGTACAGTACACATAGAATTTTATTAGATACATTACCGGACAAGAACCCGGACCTGATGCGGCTTTACGGCGCTGTTCGCTACCGCTACCAGACACCCTTTGGGGTCAAGGCAGCGGCGGAGCAAACCCCTGAAGATCCGAAAGAAGTGGAGCGTCCGGGTGATGCTTTTCGGCGTTTTTGGAAAGATGTCCGGGGGGAGGAAGAGACGCTGCCGCAACGTGACCAGCCTGATCCCTATTTTCAGCAGGGCGCTTTGCGAGGACCGGTCATGGGTCGCAGGACGATGCACGCCGAGTTGCTGGACCCCTCTGTCCTGACTTACTTCTACGACCGCTACGGCACTGACCTATTCGTGTTCCTCAATCAGTTGGAGATCCGGACCAATTACGCGCTGTGCCTGGATCGGGCCACGAATACTTTTGTCCGCGAGATCTCTGTGCACTACAGCATTTACGATGTCAGCGGCAAACTCTTTGCCTCGGATGTAGTCACCGTTACGGTTAGCTCTAACACCAACGACCTTTACGAAGTCATGGCTCGCGCTTTCCCGGTGTTGTCCGCGGCCGTGGTCAGTGGATTGCCCGCTCCGCGATACCTCCGCACGGAGGAATGAACTACCAGCCTGGATTTTTTCTCGCTTGTGTGTAATTTTCCTGGCTAGCCGGGCACTGGATTATTCGCAACAATGCCGCTTTGTCTTATCTTTGTGCTCCCGCGGCAATTCGTCCCCGAAGCGCCCGATTTGTTCTTTTGATTTGCAACCATGCCGAAGTGGCGGAACTGGTAGACGCGCTGGATTCAAAATCCAGTAATGGCAACATTGTGTGGGTTCGAGTCCCACCTTCGGTACAAGCTTTCGCAAAGAACCCGCGCTTCGTCGCGGGTTTTTAAACGCAAGGATTTTGCGGATGAAGTGCAGTGCCTGGCCAACCGAGGTTGCGCGGACTTGCAGACGAATTTCCGCGGATCGGTGGGTTGTGGCCGCAGCTTTTGGGAGGCAACGTGCAAGCGGTTAGGCAAAACCATTAGGATTCCAGAGCGCCATTTATTGTGCTGACTGCTGCTTGGCCTGTTTCTCCCATTCCTTCTTCAATTGCACGGAAATGCTGCGGGGAATTTCTGGCTCCAACTCAGCCATCTGAACTTGCGATTCCCGCAGTTTTTCAGGGTTGTTTCGGTCGAACAGGCTCAAAAAATAGAAACCGAGGTAGCGAAACATCGGTGCGTCATCTTCGGTAATGCGAAGGATCGTTTGGCGGTCAAGCGTGTGGATGGGCAGCCCTTTTTGCTCGGCCTGCATTACCTGAACCAGCGCCATTTCAATCTCTCTTTCTTTGCCTGTCCCGGTTAGGCGCTGGTAGCGTTTGCGGTCAGTGTAGAAAACGCCGGTTCTTTCCGGGATGGTGGTAGCCAAAAAAAGCGCGGCAGAAACCAAACCACCGACCAACACACCAAATGCCCAAAAGGGAGCCAGGATCGGCATTAAGCCTAAACAGAGCCCGGCCAAAGCCAGCGATGCCACTGGGCCAGCCAAAAGGATACGGCCCATTTTGGTTGGAATGTCAAGGCTGTCTGGGGCAGGTGCCGTGGCCGCTACTCCGCCAAACAAGCCCCAATCTTTGTTCCAATAAATTTCAATGCGTCCCTGCTCCTTGCGCCGAAGCCCTAAAAAACCTACCACCAGCATTTCAAACTTAAACCCTTGCACCAAACCGGCAATCAAATGGCCAAGTTCATGCACGGCAAGGGCTGTAAACATGGCGGCGATCAGCAACAAGGCCAGCCAAATGTTAAACTGTTCCGGTTCCGGGACTACCTGATCCAGGAAGGTAGACTTAGCCAGTACGGCCCCAAAAACAGCGCCAAGTCCAGCAAAACCAAGAACGATGAGCAGGATTTTGAGCCCTTTGATTTTGCGTCTTTTGTCGGCCATGTACTGGGTTGCAGTCGCTATTGAGGTGAAAATTTAAGCCAAACAAATAGGGCCTGCACTACCTTTTTAAACCCAAATATGGCCAAGCAACGTTGACCGACCCAGCCCGTCCAAGCCCCCTACAACTGATTCACCTGCGCCGTAACTTTGAACAAAGCGTTCGGTTATGCGAAATGTCTATTTAACTTTATTTGTATTTTTTAGCTGTAACTGGGTTTCTGCCCAAATTGTTCTGAATGAAGCCAGCAACAAGAATTACGGAACCCTGGCTGATGAGGACAATGAATATCCGGATTGGTTGGAACTCTACAATGCGGGAACCAGTGCCGTGAGCCTGAGCGGCTATGCGCTCAGCGATGATGCGGATGAATCAGCTATGTGGACCATGCCAAACCTTGTTCTGGGGGCAGGGGAATTCGCCGTATTCTTTTGCAGCGGCAAAGACCGCTATGCCACCTCGCCGATGACGCATGTGGCCAGCATTTCCAATTACTCTCCCATTGTCAACTGGAACATCCATCCCTTTTCAACCCCGTTTAACTGGGATGGCACTTCCAACCTGCTGATCAACATTTGTGCCTACAGCAGCACCGGATACGTGACCAATTCGGTGCACCGTCAAACCGCGACTTCCTTTGCGTCAACCCAATTTGCCTTTGAGGATGGAAGTGATGCTGCATGCTATGACGTCAGCGGTGTGGGGGCCTTTCAACGACCCAATTTGCGCATTAATGGAGCGATCATTGGCACAGGAACGATATTAAATTCGCCCTTTGATTATCCAGCTCCTTACGGCAATTGGTACTGGGGCGCCCGCCACCAAATGTTGGTGCGCGCATCGGAACTCAGCGCGGCGGGAGTAAGCGCGGGCAATCTTTTTGCGCTGGGCTTAGAGGTGGAATCCACCGATGCGGTGGTTTACACCCTGCTGGACATTCATATCGGCCATGCGCTTGATTCCGAGTTGAGCGGTACGTTTTACCCGGAAGGTGGCTTCGCCAACCACACCAATTTCAAAATTGACAGCGAAGGGGAGGAGGTGTATCTTTTTTCTCCTGGCGGAACGCTCCTGAGCTCCTTGAACGTAAACGCAGAAGCGGTAGCAGCGGCATTGCCCGACGTCAGTGTTGGGTTGTTTCCCGACGCTTCCCCCACCATACGAACTTTTCTGCCAGCTACGCCCGGAGCCAGCAATAACGGCTCGTTTCCCTACAACAGTCAGGCCCTTGCGCCATTAATTTCGGTGGAAGGGGGATTTTTCACCGCGCCCTTTGCCGTCTCGCTCTCTGACCCCAATGACCCGCCGGCCGCGCTTCGCTATACCCTGGACGGCAGCGAGCCCGACGAAAGTTCTGCCCTTTGGGAAGGGACACCGGCATTCATTTATCAGACAGCCGCACTGCGTGCACGAGCCTTTTCGCCCGGAATGTTGCCGAGCCCCGTCAGCAGTACCACGTATTTTCTTAATGTAGATCACCTGACGCCCATCTTATCGGTGATCACGGATAACGACAATTTATACGGTTCTGGCGGCATTTTTGATAACCCTGCCGAAGACTGGTTGCGAGCTGCTCACGTAGAATATTATGATTCTACGGATGCCCATGCCCAAATTTTTTCGCAGCGCGCAGCCATCCGGATGGACGGTGGTTATGGGGGCAGCCGATGGCAGCCGCAGCGCTCGTTTCGGTTAAAAATGGATGATGGCGTCCTCGGCGATGGTCCCATTGTGCACCGCGTCATACCGGACCGCACCACCCGAACCCTTTACAGCGATTTTTACTTGCGAAATGGAAGCAACCAATACCAGGTGCTGCCCTACAAAGACGCCGCCCAGGTTAAAATGATGGGCAAGAATACTCGAAACTATTATTCGGCCTGGCGCCCCATTTCTGTCTACATCAACGGCGGGTATTTTGGGTTGTACGAATTGCGCGAAAAGTTTAACACGGAAATGTTTCAACTCGCCGACGGTGCCGATCCCAACACCGTGGAACTGCTTTCGGTCAGCGCGTTTTACGGGTATGTGTTGCGCGCGGTCGAAGGTTCTGTAGAGTCATTTTACACGTCATATGATGCCTTTAACGCTCTGAACCCGGCCGACAGCAGTTTCTGGGCTTCTGCAGATGCTTATATTGACTTGGATTGGTACTGCGATTACATCATTGCCGAGTCCTGGATGGGCAATGTGGACTGGCCCTACAACAACATCAAGTTGTACCGCTCGGATGCCACCGGAGGAGCCTGGCGCTTCTGTGTTATTGACCTGGAGTTGGCGTTGGCTCCTAATTCCTGGACCGACTGTTACATGGACCACATCGACTTTCTCCAAAACCAGGACCCAAACAATCCTTATGTAAACATCTGGTTGCGCGGCATGCAAAACGATCGCTTTCGCAATTATTTCATCAACCGTTTCGCTGACCAGATGAACAGTGTTTACCGACCTGAACGCCTGGTGGCACTTGAGAATGCCATCTTTGAACAAACTGTAGGGGAGATGCCCAACCAGTTCCAGCGCTGGGGCGATCCATTTAACGTACCTGCGCAGGTCACGCAATTTTACAACAATCACCTGACCTTTCAGGGCGAATTGCTCTGTCGCGGTCCTCAAGTTCGCGATGACATCCAGAATAACCTGGGCCTGCCCCGCCAGGTAGACGTAACCCTGGTTACGGAACCCGCGGAGGCTGGAACCATACGGATAAGTACGTTGGAGCCAGAAAACTACCCCTGGTCTGGTGTGTACTTTGATGGAATCCCAGTAGGCATTGAAGCGGTTGCCGCACCTGGCTTTGCTTTTTCGCACTGGAAGCCCAATCTGCTTTTGGCCGACACACTCTTTCCGCAATTTCTGGATACCCTGACCGCAGAAGAAGTGACCTTTACGGCTGTTTTTCTGGAATTGCCTAATGGTCTTTCTAATCTCCAACCTGAGTTAGGTTTCCGTTTGTATCCTTCACCAGCTACCGCTGTTGTACATGTTCGTGCCCCGGATAATTTGTTTGGGAGCGATTTGCATTGGACGCTGCTGGACCTGCATGGCCGCATTTTACAAGCCGGATCTTTTTCTGCAGGTGGCACAGAATTTTCAATTGATGTTGCAGCGCTGGCGCAAGGTATATATGCAATTCGAATTGAAGAAAAGTCAGGCAGGTTTGAAACGGTGCGTTTTGTCAAGCATTAAGCGCAATTCAGGTGGATTGTATTAAATATTATGCATACCATAAGATTTGTTTTGTTTTATTACGTGTAATTTATTTCAAGTCAAGTATGGGAATTTTGTAACACAATCAGAATTTTTTGCAACTGGAGAATTAGATAGTGGGTTCATCTTTACGATGCAGGCTTATCTGCACCTCATAACCCACTTAACATGAATGATAAGGCTAAAGAGCAACGCGACCAGCAACCTGGCAGCGCTGCAAACGAACATTCAAAAGACCCCAATCGCAAGCAGAATCTGCCCGGCGACCCGAACAAGCCCCAGCATATGCCAGGCGAGCATGGCAACAAGCCGAATGAGCACGAGCAGGGTGAGAGCGACCACGAAAATCAGCGCAACCAGCAAGGCGAACACGGTAACCAAAGCGATCGCAAGCAGCAAGGCGGGCAGCAACCGCAGACAGATCGCTCTCAGAAAGGCGGGCAACACCTGCAGGATGATGGCATGCAAAAGGATGGACAGTCCCACTCGGCCCATCGCGGACAGCAGGCCGGCAAAGGCGCGTACCCGGAAACGGAACAGGAACGCAAGCAGCAGGATGGTCGCAATGGAGACAACTCCATGAAGCACGACGCTGATCATACAAAGAATCAGGGAACTCATGATCAGGATCCCGCTTCAAAAAACAAGGAAAAGGAAGCCAATTCTTCCCTTGGAAAAGATCGGAAGTAACCTTACGATTCACCTGGGCGCACCCGCCCAGGTGGATTTTTTTTTCATCGATTAATAAAGTAAATACCGTGCAAAGTAAAGTAGTCTCAGCCCCAAAGCGTGGAAAGTCTGCAGAAAGCAGTGCTTCCAGTGAAGAGAAGCTGTCCTCCCAACTTATGAGCTTGTTCGAAGCTCAGTTAAAAGATATTTATTGGGCAGAAAAAGCGCTGACTAAAGCCTTACCCAAGATGATCAAGAATGCCACGTCCGAAAAATTGGTTCAGGCATTGACCAGTCATACGGAGGAAACGAAAGAGCAAGTCAATCGGCTCGTTGAGGTTTTTGAGTCTTACAACAAGAAAGCATCAGCCGTAAAGTGCGAAGCAATGGCTGGCTTAATCGAAGAAGCCGAAGAAATCATGTCATCGTGTGAAAAGGGCCCCATGCGCGATGCAGGAATCATTGCCGCTGCTCAGAAAATCGAGCACTATGAAATTGCGAGCTACGGCACGCTTTCACAATTTGCTTCTACACTGGGCTTGAAAGTTGCCGTAAAGTTGTTGGATCAAACCTTGAACGAAGAGAAGGCAGCAGACCAAAAGTTGACGCAAGTTGCCACGAGTGCGATCAACCTTCGGGCTGCCAACGAAAAATCTGCGTAAGGCATAGCCAAGTGCACATCAATCAATTGATAATCTTTTAGGGAGAACAGCAATGCTCTTATCCTGATTGCTCAAATAACGCTAAGATGAAACTAACATTGATCGCTGCGTCTTTCTTGTTTTTGGCGGCATCTTGCGCATCGACAGCTGAGTTTCCGGTGTCATCGGTGGTGCCAGCCGCAGAAATTTCAGCCACAAAAAAAGTTGACCGGAACAATAACTATGTTATTACCATAAGCGCCAAGAATCTCGCCAACCCGGATCGATTAACTCCGCCCAGGAATACCTACAACGTCTGGTTTGTGTCCAGTTCAGACGAAACGCGAAATGTTGGCCAGCTCAACAGCCGTAATGCCAAATCAGCCAGTTTGGAAGTGGTGTCCCCCTTTGACGTGAGTGTCGTCTTTATCACTGCCGAAAGCGATGGCAACGTCACTTATCCTTTAGGGCAGGAAATATCCCGGACGAAATTCTAGCCTTGACTTTTTAACAACTCTACCAACAACAGGCCCCGGAATGGGGCCTGTTGGCTTGTAGGGTACATCTAAAAAGAATCTCTAAACCATTTGTGAAGCTGAAGGCACTCGAACCCTCGACCTTTGGAGTGCGATTCTAGCGCGCTGGCCAAACCGAGTTACAGCCACAGCTACTATACTGTAGAGAAAATTGCACGAACAGCAACAGCAATTTACCCACAATTCTGGGTTCAATTGAAATGGAGGGAATTGGCTGGACGCAGATTAATGGATGGTTGTTTAATTTGCTGGATAATGGAGCTAACCGATTTGCGCTACATGGTTCTTTACGCTTCTGATATCCTAAGTATCAGTTCGTTTTACCAGGAGGCCTTGGCATTGGGCAAACCGGTGCGAGAGGAGAGGGGACATGTAGGATTCCAGTTGACAGGGCTCTACCTGGGCTTCGAGAAGAGTGACGAACCTGTCCAACGTGGCAACCTCGGTTTTACCCCTTGGTTCACCGTGGGAGACTTGTTTGAGGTTTATGGCCGCTGCAAAATGCTTGGTGCTAAAGTGAGGATGGAACCGGAGCGAAAGGAGCGTGGGGTCATTGTGGCTGCCTTGACGGATCCCATGGGAAATCTATTTGGCCTGCATCAAAATGGAACCTAATCTGTTATCTGTCGGAAAAGAGTTTAAATTGTGAATCAGCGTAACTATTTGTATGCTGGGTAATTGTCTTTAGTACCTATAAAGGCTGTTCATGTTGTTGCTTAAAGTAGACAACTCTGCTCAATTTGGGGATTTTTACCTCCAATTGAAGCGATTCAAATCCCATATTAACCTTCAAATCATTGACACTGCTGACATTCCGTGCATTGTGAATGGTACTTAGTGTATTGAGTACAATAACTATTTGTCAACACCCCGTCACATTTCTTTTCGCTGCCCGTATAAGCCTTTACCTTTGAGCCACAACTAATTAGCTAACGCCATGTCCCGCATTACGATCGTTCTGTTTCACCTTGTCCTAACGGCATCTGTTACTGTTTGGGCGAATAGTGGGCGCCAACTTGCACTGGATGGTCAAGAAACCTATGAAGACCAGGTTGTCTCGGAGGAGACCCTGTTACCAGTTTCCGATGAGTTGCTTAAGTCCGATGGAGCGTCTGCCTCCATCCCTGCGACAAGCCCAGATCAAGGGAGCGCTTTAGCGCCCTCCATATGATGGATTTCTGTTAGCTGTTTTCCTCGTGAGCTTTTGGGAGATGAGAGTGTTGTGCGCTTTATGCACAGCCATTAACTTTGGATAAGTAGGGGAGTGCCCCTTTTGTTTGGCAAGTCTATAGCATCCTTTGAAACGAGCTTCTCTTTTATTCCTTACAGCTGTTTATTTTCTGGCCTTTAGCCAGCCCTTTCTTCCGTTTTTGCAATACGCACTTTATAAGGATTTCATTACCTCGGAATGGTGTGTCAACCGCGAAGTCGCTGGTTCGGATTGCGAAGGGCGTTGTTTCCTAAACAGCGAATTGAGCCGCAGCACAGATCAACACTCAAGCCCCGAAAGCCAATCCGAAGTGCGCTCTTTAGCCCCGCACAACCACAATGCGTCCCAAGTATTTCCTCCCCAGTCTGTTCTGTACTGGGTAGAGGCCATCGCTTTTGTTGACTATTCCCCGCCATTTTCGGGATTGATCACCCCACCCCCCCGGGCCTAAGCCGGCCTCGGCTGCTGCTTCGCAGCAGCGAGTGCGGCGGCCCTTTCCCCGTTGCAGCCCTGCAGGTGCGCCTGCGCCAGCCCCATCCGGCAGCCCACGCGCAAGCCCATCTGCCAGCCCCAACCGGCCAGCCTAACGCGCAAGCCCAACCGGCCAGCCTAACGCGCAAGCCCAACACGGCAGCCCCGACCGGCCAGCCTAATGCGCAAGCCTAACACGCAAGCCTAACGCGCACCTCGCGGGCAGCTAAAAAAGCGGCAAATCACGCGCCTGACCTAAGGCCTGACCTTGCGCTTGCACCTTGTCTTTGGTTCGAACTTTTTCTCCCCTGATCAACTGTCACAAAAAGCATGATTTTTAATAATATTTGGGCTGGATTCGTCCGCCCGTTTTCCCATAAAGTACTCCGCGGCAAAGCTGCCGCCATCCTGATGCTCTTCGCCACATTGGCCGCGCTCGGCGCGTGCAAAGAAGAGGACCACCACCGCGATGAACCCTATGATGTGGACATTAGCTTTCTGGAACCCGCAGCCGACGCCACGGTCAACAGTGGCGACGAAGTGCACATGGAAGTGATGTTCTCCAGCACTGGGACCATCCATAACGTCAAAGTCCGCGTCATCCGGGAGTCCGACCAAGTCGATGTCTTTTTTTGGGAAGAGCACGTACACGAGGAGAGCGGCAGCTTCGAATTCCACGAACACGTTACCCTTACCAGTGCTACCCATGAGGAATTCACCATTGAGGCCAGTACCTGGGACCATGATGGTGACGAAGCCCCGATCGTTTTGACCCGCACCTTTCACTTGCAACCATGAAAATGTCCACATTTAAGGCAATTCTGCTCGTTGCGGCCCTTATGCTCGGAAATGTCCGGGGAATGAAGGCCTGTACGGCCTGCGGCTGCAGCGCGAGCGGCACGGATTTCGGGGTGTTGCAAAGCTGGGGCGTGAACCTCGTCGGATTGCAATACCGCCTGGACCGCTTTGACAACGGCACTACAGAAGCTGGGCTACAAAGTTCGGACTACCTGCACACCGTTAATCTCAACGGCATTTGGAGCCCAACCGATCGCTGGCAGGTGCAGGCGCAAGTGCCCTTTCGCACGCAAATCCGCACCATTGGCGACCAGCGCCAAACGCGTTCCGGCCTGAGCGACACTTGGTTAATGACACGCTACGCGATTTGGCGTTCCAATCCGGACAAATTGGCCGAAAAGGATAGTTCGCGGGTCAGCGGCTGGGTGTCCGCAGGGGCAGGGGTCAAGTTGCCCACAGGTTCCTACCGCGCCGAAGAAGATGTCAACGGCTTGCCCATCAACAGCCAATTAGGCACAGGCAGCGTGGACTTCCTGGCCGAACTGCGGGCGCAAGCTGGTATGGAACGCGTCGCGTTGCAAGCCGAGGCAGCCTACCGCTACAATCTGGCTAATCCGGAAAGCTATCGCTTTGGCCGTCAGGTGTCTGGCGCCATTGACCTTCGCTGGTTCCTACCCAAAACCGAACGCCGATTCGGCATGCTCGGAGGGCTCTATGGCGAGCATTTTGGCCGCGACAACCGCGGTGAGTACTGGAGAGCCAATACCGGGGGAAGGGGTTTGTTTGCCACTGCGGGGGCTTTTGGTTCAGCAGGCTCCTGGTCTGCTTCCGTGCGGTACCGGCATCCTTTGGTCCAGAACTACGCGGAGGGGCTGGTCCAGGCGGAAGGACCATTGGATTTCAGTATTATTTATGGATTTTAACTTAATCAAATGAAAACGAACCTGATCAGGGTAGCCACCCTGGCTATCCTGCCCTTGTTAAGTGCCTGCGAGAAAGAAGCAGGACCGGAAGAAGACACCGAAGCCCCCGTGATTTCGCTGACCAGCCCTTCCACCGGTGCTGTTTACGCCTCTGGTGACCCCATTGCTGTGACTTTCCGGATCACCGAAAACGATGAGCTTCACACCTGGGACATTGAATTGCGGCGAGCTTCAGACCAATCGCTGCTGGCCAGCACCGGTGAGCATGACCACGCTACCCTGCTGGATGTCAACGCCAGCATTAGCGCCAGCGTAGGCGAGCCTACCAATTGCCTGGTTCGGATCATTGCCGAAGACCACAATGGGAATGTGGCGCAAGAAGAGATTTCGATTCGGATAGACCCCTAAAGGGGCATTCCAATACCTCTTGGAAAATCGTTTGCAATACCTCTTTGAAAATCGTTTGCAATACCTCTTGGAAAACCGTTTGCAATACCTCTTGGAAAACCGTTTGCAATACCCCTTTGTAATACCCCTCGGCCGGCCGTGCCGCCTTACGGCAGCGCGTAGAAATTTCTGACCTCGATGGCCTCGTTTTGCGAGGCATCGGACACGGAAACGGTCACCGAATACAGCGTGGAATCCGCCGCGCTGATGCTAAATGTGCGGTTCACCGCAATGGCGTCGGTCCCGACGTTTTGCTCGGAATCCGTCCAGATCGTGCTGCCGAAGTTCTCATTGACCACGCTAATGACCCAGGTGTCCAAGAGCGCGTCATCGCTGGCTTCAAAGGCAATCGGAACATCCTGACCCAGCGAGAAAACCGCCCCGTCTTGGGGGAGTGTCACAATAAGCTGCGGTTGAACCAGGTCGGCTTTATCATCTTCTCCACAGCCGCTCAGGCTACTCGCCAAGAGCCAAAAAGCGGTCAAAAACAGCCCCACCGCGGGCTTGCTCATCAAGGCATTTCGGGCATTTAAGTTGCGCAAGGCCAAAGGGGATCGGTTTGTTGGGCGGCCTGTTGCAGGCCAGCACCAGAAGCGCGTATTCTTCATGACAGAGCCGGGTTTAAGCGTTTGCCAACGCTGAAATTAGGGAATTTTGACATTCCTGGTAAGCATCCGCGGGGCATTTCGCCCGGAAAACAAAGGTGCAGGGCTCCGGAAATGCGGTCATTAAGCTGCCATGTAAGCTAAAAGCGGCTGCCCCCCGTCTGCCATAATTGCAAAGGGCTATGCAAAATTGGCGGGTTTGCGGGCAGGAACGCTCCACGCAAGTGCAATTCTGGCGCAAAAGGAGCCTGGATTGTGCCCGAAAGGCACTTGGCATGTTTCATGTTAAAGAGAGGCTGTCCTGCCGGGTTAGTTTTTTTAGCAATGGCCCGGATGATATTCGTCAAACTGACATTCGTAACACACACTCCGAAGTCAAAAGAACAAAAACTGCTTCAACGATGGCAAAGAAAAGCTTGAACATCACCCCGCTTGCTGACCGCGTGGTGGTACGTGCCGCTGTGGCCGAAGAAAAATCCAGCGGTGGAATTATCATTCCCGATACGGCCAAAGAGAAGCCCCAGCGCGGGATTATCGTGGCTGTAGGCAACGGCAAAAAAGACGAGCCCCTAACGGTGAAAGTTGGGGACAGCGTGCTGTACGGCAAATACGCCGGCACCGAATTGAATGTAGACGGGGAAGACCTCCTCATTATGCGCGAATCAGACATTTTCGCCATTCTCTGAAACTGATCCCACCCGATCATTCTGGTTGATCACCGATCAACAAGGAAAACAACCCCTAAACCCAAAGAATTAGAACTAAGCCATGGCTAAGATAATTAAGTACGATATGGAGGCCCGCGACGCGCTCAAGCGCGGTGTGGACCAGCTCGCGAATGCAGTGAAAGTGACCCTGGGCCCCAAAGGCCGCAACGTGGTCATTGAGAAAAAATTCGGCGCCCCGCAAGTGACCAAAGACGGTGTCACCGTGGCCAAAGAGATTGAATTGGAAGACCCGCTCGAAAACATGGGCGCCCAGATGGTCAAGGAAGTTGCCTCTAAGACCTCTGACGTAGCCGGTGACGGTACCACCACCGCTACGGTGCTGGCCCAGATCATCGTAACCGCCGGTTTGAAAAACGTAACTGCCGGAGCCAACCCCATGGACCTCAAGCGCGGTATTGACAAGGCCGTGATCGCTGTGGTGGAAAACATCGCCAAGCAGGCCCGCAAAGTTGGCAACGACAACGACAAGATTAAACAGGTGGCCACCATTAGCGCCAACAACGACGAAGTAATCGGTACCATCATCGCCCAGGCTATGGAGAAAGTGGGCAAAGAAGGCGTTATCACGGTTGAAGAAGCCAAAGGCACCGAGACCTACGTGGACATTGTAGAAGGCATGCAGTTTGACCGCGGTTACCAGAGCCCCTACTTCGTGACCAACGCGGAGAAAATGGTGGCCGAACTGGAACAGCCTTACATCCTGATCCACGACAAGAAGATCAGCAACATGAAGGAGCTGCTCCCTATCCTGGAGAAAGTGGCACAAAGTGGTGCACCGCTGGTGATCATTTCCGAAGATGTGGAAGGCGAAGCCCTGGCCACCCTGGTGGTGAACAAGATTCGCGGCACGCTGAAAATTGCTGCCGTCAAAGCTCCTGGCTTCGGCGATCGCCGCAAAGCAATGCTGGAAGACATCGCCATCCTGACCGGCGGTACCGTTATCAGCGAAGAGCGCGGCTTTAAACTGGAGAATTCTGACGTGACCTTCCTTGGCCGAGCCGAGAAAATCACCATTGACAAAGACAACACCATCATCGTAAACGGTGCTGGCAAGAAGAACGACATTGTGGCCCGGGTCAACCAGATCAAGGCCCAGATTGAGTCTACCACCAGCGATTACGACAAAGAGAAACTGCAAGAGCGCCTGGCCAAATTGGCTGGCGGTGTGGCCGTGATCTACGTCGGTGCCGCTACCGAAGTGGAAATGAAAGAGAAGAAAGACCGCGTAGACGACGCCCTGCACGCTACCCGCGCTGCTGTGGAAGAAGGCATTGTAGCCGGTGGTGGAGTTACCTACATCCGCGCGCTGCAGGCCATCGTCAAGCTGGAAGCTGAAAGCCACGACGAAAATGTCGGGATTGACATCATCCGCCGCGCGCTCGAAGAGCCCCTTCGCCAGATTGCGGCCAATGCCGGCATGGAAGGTTCCATCGTTGTGCAGAAAGTCAAAGAAGGCAAGAAGGAATTCGGCTACAATGCCCGCTACGACCGCTACGAAGACCTGCTGGTCGCCGGTGTTATTGACCCGGCCAAAGTGGCCCGCGTGGCCTTGGAAAACGCCGCTTCGATTGCCGGTCTGTTGCTAACCACCGAAACCACCATTGTTGACAAGCCCGAAGATAAGTCTGACATGGGCGGCGGCGGTTCACCCGGTATGGGCGGCATGGGCGGCATGATGTAAGGAGTAAAAATGCCCGGTGTTTCCTTTCGCCGGACTCTGGTAAAATCAATCGCAGCCGGTTCCTTTCGGGGAGCCGGCTGCTTCGTTTTGGCTGATTTGCCCTGTCACCAAACGGGGTAAATTGATGGGTAAATCTGGCATTAACCTTTGTACTTTTCGACATTCCTGCGCGTTTCACATTTTTGAGCTGTTCGCACTTTCTTCTTTATGCAGCATGGCTATGATTCAACCCGGCACCCTAACCGTTTTTGAAGCCCATCCGGTTGCTCCAGGCATGGTGAGTCTTCGCGATGAATTGGTTTTCCAATTGCGCGATTTTCGCATTACTCTGCGTCAGTACGGCATTGAGGTTTTGTACGGTCCGCTGCCGAATGTAGTGGCCGATCCCGAACGCGTAGAGCGATTCTTTAAAACTGCCATTGGTCGAATGGTTCAGTTCAGCCGAGGCGGCAGCCAGGTGGTGCACATAGAGGCCAAGCCCCGAGAAAGCGGCCTGGATTTGGTGTTCACCGCGCGCAAATCCGGCCAGGAGCACCTGCTGGTGGTGGGGCATTTTCCGGAATATTCGTTTGAGCGAGCCAGCAGCGGGCAGGGCTGATTGCTTTGTTTAAACACTGCCCTGTTCAAGAGGGTACTCCAAAAGGGTTATTGGGATCAATCCAAAGGTTAATTTTTCTTAAGGTGTGCACCTTTTGAGGGTTCTGTGCGTTTCTTATCCAAGTTGATTTGCCTGGCGCAACTTAGCTTAGTCAAATCGGCTTGATTGTTGTTTGCCCATACTCTCCCGCAGCAGCATTGCTGCTTTCGTTGTCAAAGCCCCCCTTTCATGATGCGCACACTCGTTTCCAATAAACTGGCAAGCCGCGCCCTGGCTTTTGCCCTGCTAACCTTTAGCGCTGCCACGACCCTTCAGGCGCAGAGTGCGGACGTGATCCGCAGCGCGCAAAAGTTTGAGCGCTTTTTAGATTTTCTGGATGACAAGTACCTGGAGTCGGTCGATCTGGACAGCCTGGTAGAAATTGCCATCGTGGGCGTGCTCGAAGACCTTGACCCCCATTCGAACTATTTTTCAGTAGAAGAATTGGAGGAAGCTAACGAGCCGCTGGTCGGTAATTTCGAAGGCATTGGTATCCAGTTTAACATTTTGCGGGACACCATCGTGGTGCTTAGTACCATCACTGGCGGTCCGAGCGAGAAAGTGGGCCTCCAAGCTGGCGATAAAATCCTGACCGTGAACGGCGAGCCTGTTGCCGGTGTGGGCATTAAAAACCAAGGAGTCATGGACCGTTTGCGCGGACCTAAAGGCACCGAAGTAGCCATTGAGTTGGAGCGCGACAGCCGCAAAAAACCGCTGGCGTTTTCGATTACCCGCGATAAAATTCCGCTGTACAGCGTGGACGCCGGTTACATGGCCGACCCCAAAACGGGCTACATTAAAGTGAACCGTTTTGCCGCCACTACCGCCGATGAATTCCGCGAAGACCTGAATAAACTCAAGGCCGAAGGCATGGAAAACCTTATCCTGGACTTGCGCGGCAATTCCGGTGGTTACCTGAACACGGCCATGGAAATCAGCAACGAATTGCTGGGTGGCCGCAAGCTGATTGTGTACACAGAAGGCCGGGCCTACCCGCGCCAGAATGCCTATGCCGATGAAACCGGTGGCTGGACCACCGGCAAGCTGGTGGTGCTCATTGACGAAGGGTCGGCATCCGCCTCCGAGATTGTAAGCGGGGCCGTGCAGGACTGGGATCGCGGGTTGATCATCGGGCGGCGTTCCTTTGGCAAGGGTCTGGTGCAGCGCCCCTTTAACCTGCCTGATGGCTCGGCCGTTCGCTTAACGGTACAGCGTTACTATACCCCAAGCGGGCGCTCTATCCAGCGGCCTTACGAAGAAGGCAAAAAAGACTACTACAAAGAAACCTGGCGTCGCCTTGAAAGCGGTGAGCTGACCGAAGGGGTGCTCGGGGAACTGCCCGATTCGCTCAAATACTTTACCCAGCACAGCAAGCGGGTGGTTTACGGTGGCGGTGGCATTTTGCCCGATGTGTTCATCGGCCTGGACACCAGCTTCGTCAGCGATTTCTTCGATGATGTACTGGGCAAGGGCATTCTGAACCAGTTCGCCATTTCATACGTGAACAAACACCGCACAACGCTCAAAGAGCGCTTTCCTAATCCGGAGGCGTTTGCCAGCCAATACAGCCTGGAAACGGCCGTTTGGAATGAGTTCATTGCCTATGCTGCCGCCGAAGAAGTGCCCTACGATGCCGAAGCCGCAACACCTTCCTTGGAGCGCCTGGAGTTGCTGCTGGAGGCTATGATTGCCCGCAACCTGTGGGATCTGGAGGCCTATTTCATGGTCACCAATCGCCAGGATCCGGCCTTCCTGCGCGCTGTGCAAGTTATGTCTGACGGCACCTTTGAGCAGATGAAGATCGCGGCGCGGTAATGCGCTTAGGCTGAAGCTACCTCACTTCCGGTAAGGCAGCGCCATGATGTTTTCTCCGACCCCAAGACCTTGGGCGATGCCCTCGTCAATGGCGGAGCGAAAGTGAATGCCTCCGTACAATCGGCTGCGGGCGGCTTCATCCGCAAAGGCGTAGAAGGACGCGAAGGAGCGAGGAGTGCCGTCAATGTCCGTGCGGTTAACCTGCGTATAGTCTGTAAAGGCGTAGTTGTCGCCAAACATTTCGGTGAGCACTTTGGCGGCCGCACCTGACTGAACGGAATGACCGGAGGTGTATTCGGGGAATGGTGGCGTAGGCAGCGGAATGGTGAATGCGCCATCAATCTGTGTTTGAATGACCGTGATGGGGCGCACCAGGTTGTAGGTGTACTTGGTTTCCCAGCAGGAAATGAAACCGTCATGTATGGCCAGGGTCATGAGGGCAAAGGCTTCGGCGGACACCGCCAGGTTGGACTGCTCTAAGCCAAGAACCTGGCGGAGAATGGACAGGGAATGACCGGCTGGCGTGGCGCTTTTTCCCGGATCATCCGACCAATAGTTGGCGATGACACGCTCCTCAGGGGTCAGGTTGGTGACCGTGTTGTACACTTCCATGACTTGTTGCCAAAACTCAGACCCAGGATCGGTGGAGTAGTTGGGGGGAGGGGGCGCCAGTTCCTCGGTGATGTTGCGGGTCAGGAAGGGTCTGACATCGCCCCAGTAGGGCTGCAAAGCCAGTGCGAAGAGTGGGGGAGTCGGCCGCCATAAGCCCGGGCCAACAGGCGCCGCATAGCTGGTGGGGAAGTTGGTGTTGAAGCAATCGGCTTGACCATCTAAAGTAGCATAAGCCAACATGGCCATCGCTACTGCTTTGCCATGCGCCTCCGAGCGCGCCAAAACGGATTCGTCAGCTTCGGCTGCGAAAATGTCGTGGCGGTAAGACGCTTCGAGCGCGTCAATGGCGGCTAAGTTCTCAGCCGTAGCGCCTGAATAGCAATCGCGAAGCATTGCGGCGAGCACAGCATTGGCCACAACGCCCCAGTGGTATTCGCCCGCTTCTGCATCCGGAATCTGGTCAGCCGTGAGCCCGCTGATGTGCCCGGCAAATGAATTGTTCTCTGGCATTCCCGGTACCATGCTCTCGTACAGCGCCAGGCCCGTGTAGGCGTAAGCGCGCGCCACCACTGGCGGAAAGGCACCGATGGTCTCCTTGGACAGCACGGCCATCAGTTCCATGTAGTCCTGCACCACCTTGCTGGAAAAGTCGTTGGCCAGGGTTTCAATACCCGGCACTGCGTCATCCTTGCATGAAGGAAGCAGCACCATCGCAAAGGCACAAAGCAGCAGCGCGACCTTGCCGCAAAAAAGTAAAGGTTTCATAGTCAATGTATAGTGGACTTGTGTGTAGTGTTGACAATACCAACCCTAAGTTAGGGGGAAGTAGACTGTTTTGCAAGAGCAACCCCAGTATAATGCAGCCGGCTTGACAGCTTAAAGACTTCCCCGAAAACGGCTCCAGTTTTCAGCGGGGAAGTCAGTCATTCAGCCCCCCCCAACTCCCCCTCAATCACTCTGATCTTCTCCAGGGCATCGGCTTGCTTCTGACGTTCCCGTTCTAGCACCTCCGGAGCCGCGGAAGCCACAAAGCGTTCGTTGCTTAGTTTCTTTTGCACGGATACCAGGAACCCCTGCAGCCGCTCAAGGTCGGCGAGCAATTTCGCCCGCTCGGCTTCTGCGTCAACAACTATTCCGGCTTCCAAAAAGAAGCGGGTAGTGCCTGACAGAAAGGCCAGGGCTCCCGGTACGTCATCGGCAACGGTGCTGAATTCGCTGAGGCGACCCAGCTTGAGCAGAGTAGGGTGGAAGGTCTGGTAGGCGTCCAGCGAGTTGCTGCGTATCCGCAAGGGCAATTCGTCTTTGAAGCCGAGTTGTTTGCTGTTGCGCAAGTCGCGGACTTTGCTGATAATGTCTTTGGCTACATCTCCGGCGTCGATGTACGCGTCTACCCATTCGCGGTGCTTGGGCCATGGGGCGATGACCAGGTCTTCGCCTTCGGCGCGAGGGGAGAGGTAGTGCCAGAGCTCTTCGGTGAGGAAGGGCATGAAGGGGTGCAGGAGCTTTAGCAGCACCTCGAAGAAGCGGACGGTGCTGCCGTGGGTGGCTTGGTCAATGGGTTCGCCGTAGGCGGGTTTGATGAACTCCAGGTACCAGGAGCAGAAGTCGTCCCAGACAAAGGAGTAGAGCACCTTGAGGGCTTCGGAGATGCGGAACTGGCCGAGCAGGTCGTCCACTTCGGAGACCATGCGGTGCATCTTGTGTTCAAACCAGAGGACGGGGCCTTCGTTGTCGGGGTTGGCACCGGTTTTTACTTCCCAGCCCTGAACGAGTCGGAACGCGTTCCAGATTTTATTGGCAAAGTTGCGGCCCTGCTCGCACTGCTTAATGTCAAAGAGGATGTCGTTGCCGGCCGAGGAAGAGATGAGCATGCCTACGCGCGTGCCGTCGGCGCCGTACTGGGCGATGATCTCGAGCGGGTCGGGGCTGTTGCCCAGGCTCTTGCTCATTTTGCGCCGCTGCTTGTCGCGCACGATGCCGGTCAGGTACACGTCGCGGAAGGGCACTTCGCCGCGGTACTCGATGCCGGCCATGACCATGCGCGCCACCCAGAAGAACAGAATTTCCGGGGCGGTGACCAGTACATTGGTGGGGTAGTAGTAGTTGATGTCGTCGCCATTGGGATCGGAGAAGCCATCGAAGACGGAAATGGGCCAGAGCCAACTCGAGGCCCAGGTGTCGAGCACGTCGGGGTCTTGTTGCAGGTCGGCGAGGGTCAACGCAGGGTTGCCGCTCTGGCGACGTGCCTCTTCGACCGCTTCTTCTTCACTGCGGGCTACCACAAAGTCGCTGTCTCCGGGGCCGAAGTACCAGGCAGGTATGCGATGGCCCCACCACAACTGCCGCGAAATGCACCACTCGCGGATATTCTCCATCCAGTGGCGGTAGGTGTTTTTGAATTTCGGGGGAATGAGGTTGATTTCGTCTTCGACGACAGCGCGAAGGGCGGGGGCAGCCAGGCGCTCCATGCTCAGGAACCACTGGAGCGAAAGGCGGGGCTCTACCACGGCATCGGTGCGCTCGCTGAACCCAACGGAGTGCAGCAGGTCTTCCACTTTTTCGAGCAGCCCGAGTTCTTCGAGGCGCGCGGCGGCTTTTTTGCGCACGGCCATGCGATCTTCGCCTACCCATAAGCCCGCAGCGGCGCTTAAGGTGCCGTCTGCGTTGAACACGTCAATGACTTCGAGCCCGTGTTTTTTGCCGATTTCGTAGTCGTTGATGTCGTGTGCCGGGGTTACTTTAAGAGAGCCCGTGCCGAATTCCCTGTCAATGTAGGTGTCGTAGATGACAGGCACTTCGCGGTTCACCAGCGGTACGATCAGCGTGGCGTCGCGCAAATCGGCGTAACGCTGATCGTCGGGGTGAAAGCAAACGGCCACGTCGCCCATAATGGTTTCCGGACGCGTGGTGGCGACCACCACATAGCGGTCCTGCCCTTTGACGGCGTAGCGGACGTAGTAAAGCTTGTCGGTGACTTCGCGGTAAATGACCTCTTCGTTGCTCAACGCGGTCTGGGCTTCCGGGTCCCAGTTGATCATGCGCAGGCCGCGGTAAATAAGCCCTTTTTCGTATAAGTCAACGAACACATCCAACACCGCATCGGACAGCGAGGGCTCCATGGTAAACCGCGTGCGCGACCAGTCGCAGGAGGCGCCCAGCTTCTTGAGCTGATCCAGGATGATGCCGCCGTAATTGTCGGTCCATTCCCAGGCGTGTTGGAGGAATTCATCGCGGGTCAGGTCGCCTTTTTTTATACCAGCCGCTCGCAATTTTTGCACCACCTTAGCCTCTGTAGCAATGGAAGCGTGATCAGTGCCCGGAACCCACAGCGCATTCTTGCCCTGCATACGGGCCCTTCGAATTAAAATATCTTGTATAGTATTATTAAGTATGTGACCCATGTGCAGCACACCCGTAACGTTGGGCGGAGGAATGACAATGGTGAACGGCTCGCGGTCATCCGGAACGGAGCGGAAATAGCCTTTTTCGAGCCAGTGGGCGTACCATTTGTCCTCTACCTGCGAGGGGTCGTATTGCTTAGGAATTTCAGGCTGGGCCATGGGAGAACGTATGAGAAAGCTGGCGGGAATGCGATGGTGCCGGCCGGTGGAAAAAACTGATGTGACGGCTGGTGAAAAAGTTTTAGCGCTCAAAAACAGGAAAAAGGCGGATTCCGCCATTGCCAGCAGGGCCGCTAAGATACAACACGCAGAAAATGTGCCGACGCTTCCCTGACGCTTCCTTAAGGGGTAAAAGCCTTAGTTTTAACGCAGGATGCCCAAGATTCTTACCGCCGTTCGGCACGCCAAATCCAGTTGGGATGAGCCGGCCTTGGCCGACCGCGAACGACCGCTCAACAACCGCGGCCGCCGGGCCGCTCCCGGTGTGGCGAGTTACCTGCTGCGCCTGGAACACCTGCCGGAAGGTATGTTGTCCAGCCCGGCACGCCGGGCCTACGAAACGGCCTTGCTCATGGCCGGGGTGTTGAACTTCCCGGAGGCCAACATTCGCCGTGATGAGCGCCTGTATTTTGAAGGGGTGGATGGCATTGCCGCAGCTATTCGGGAGACTCCTGACGAGATCAATCGGCTCTACTTTTTTAGCCACGAACCGGTTATTTCGGAGTTCTGCGACCGTTTTTGCCGCCTGGGCAAGCTGCATTACCCCACCACCGCGGTTTGTGCTATGCAATTTGAGGTGGATCGCTGGGCGGAAATGGAGGAGCGGGGCCGGAAATTGTTTTTTGTCATTCCCAAGATCATTGATCCGTCGCTTTAATGGGTAAGCACCCTCTATGCTGCCGTTTTGCGCAAATCTCGAACGGAACTATATGCCATCTGTCCAAACCAAATACATCAATCGGGAGATTTCCTGGCTTTCGTTCAACGAACGGGTGCTGCAGGAGGCCGAAGATCCGTCAGTGCCGCTGTTAGAGCGGTTGCGCTTTTTGGGTATCTACTCCAACAACCAGGACGAATTTTTTCGCGTCCGTGTGGCGACGGTTCGGCGCATTGCCCGGCTGAACGAATCCGTCAAGGAGTTCGTGGGCGACCCTTCAGAAACTCTGGAGCAGATTCAGGATACGGTCTTGCGCCAACAGGTTCGCTTTGATAACACTTACCGGGCCCTGATGGAGGATCTCAAAAGGGAATCCATATGGGTCATCAATGAAGGGGAGTTAACCCCAAGCCAGGGCGTGTGGGTGCGCAATTATTTCCAGGAAAAGGTTCGCCTGAACTTGTTCCCAATCATGATTGATGCCATTAAGGCTTTTCCCACGCTGCGCGACACCTCTATCTATCTGGCGGTTCGCTTGTTGAACACCCGGCAGCCCAGTGAAACCCGCTATTCGTTGATTGAAATACCGGACACCCTTCCCCGGTTTGTGGAATTGCCGGAACGCGGCGGCCGAAAATATATCATTTTGTTAGATGATGTGATCCGTTACAATTTGGATTCTATTTATTATATTTTTCCTCACGATATGGCGGAGGCATTTACGATCAAGTTTACGCGTGATGCCGAATTGGATATTGACAATGACCAGACGCTGAGTTACATGACGGCGCTGGAGCAGAGCCTAAAACGCCGCAGGATTGGCGAGCCGGTTCGCCTGACCTATGATGAGCAGATGCCGCAGCCTTTTTTGGATTACCTGATCGGTAAAATGAAACTGTCAGCAGAAGAGGATGCGATTATTCCCGGTGGACGGTATCATAACTTCAAAGATTTTATGAAGTTTCCACATCTGGGTCGGCAGGATTTGCTGCACAGTCGCCCGCAGCCGTTGAACCATCCGCATTTGCCCGCCGGACGCAGTATTTATTCGGTGATTCGGGAGCGGGATGTGCTGCTGCATTTCCCGTTTCAATCGTTCCACTACCTCATTGATTTTCTGCGCGAAGCTGCCATCAACCCCAAGGTGTCGCAGATTCACATGACGCTGTACCGCGCCGCAGAGAATTCGTCTATTATCCGCGCCTTGATCAACGCGGCGCGCAATGGTGTTGACGTGACGGTGGTGGTGGAATTGCAAGCCCGTTTTGATGAAGAGGCCAACATTTACTGGGCCAACCACATGCAGGAAGAGGGCATTCGGGTAATTTTCGGGGTTAACCAATTGAAGGTGCACGCAAAGCTGTGCCTGATCAAGCGGGTGGAAGAGGGCAAGGTGCTGGATTACGCATTCATCGGCACAGGCAATTTCAATGAAGACACGGCTCGTATTTACACGGACATCGCGCTGATGACCACCAACCCTAAAATTACACAAGAGGTGGACAAAGTGTTCAACTTTTTTGAACGCAATTATTCACTGAGCAAGTACAAACAGCTACTGGTGGCCCCGTTCTACCTTCGCAACCGCTTTGGGGTTATTATCCAGCACGAAATCAACCATGCCCGTGCTGGAAAAGAGGCTTGGCTGTTTTTCAAAATGAACAGTCTGGTAGATAAGAAAATGATCAAGAAGTTGTATGAAGCCAGCCAGGCAGGCGTGCATGTCCGGTTGATCATTCGGGGCATTTGTTCGCTGGTTCCCGGCATAAAGGGACAAAGCGAGAACATAGAAGTGATCAGCATTGTGGACAAATACCTGGAGCACGGCCGTGTATTTTTGGCTTGTAATGGCGGCAAACCTTTGTATTACATCGGTTCGGCTGACCTGATGACCCGCAACCTGGACCACCGCGTGGAGGTGCTGGTGCCTATTCACGATGCTGCGCTGCAACAGCAATTGCGCGATGTGCTGGAGATTCAATGGGAAGACAACGTCAAAGCACGCATTCTGGATGCCGAATTGACCAATTCCTACAAGCCCAAACGCGCGGACTCCGCCTCCTGGCGCTCACAGAAGATTCAATACGCTTATTTTGAGCGATTTTTGGAAAAGGGACGAGACGGTTCACAAGCGGACATGCCCCATTCCTCTACAAATCCGCCAGATGCCCGGCATGCGGAAAACTTAACCCCCTCTTCCGGATCGTGAGATTTGCCGCCATTGACATCGGATCTAACGCCGTTCGTTTGATGATCACCAACGTGTTCGAGCGCGCTAACGGACCGCTGTACATCAAGGATTCGCTATACCGTGTACCGGTTCGTTTGGGCGAAGAGGCCTTTCATTCGGGCAACTTCACCGATGAGAAAATCAGCGATCTGACCGCGACCATGCAGGCTTTTCGGCTGCTCATGGACGTTCACCGCATTCTGGGCTACAAAGCCTATGCCACCTCAGCCATGCGCGAAGCCAACAATGGCCATTTGGCCATTAGCCGGGTTAAAGAGGAGGCTTACATCGACATTGAGGTAATCAGCGGTCAAAAGGAAGCCTCCGTCATTCTCCATTCTGAGTTTGGCAACCGGAATTCGGACCAAACGCGCTACTACCTCTACATCGATGTCGGGGGTGGTTCCACGGAGTTGGTCTATTTTCATCAAGGCAAGGTGCTGGCCAGCCAATCTTTTCGAATCGGTACGCTGCGGGTGCTCAACAATCAGGTTGATTTGGACACCTGGGCAGAAATGAAAAACTGGATTGAACAAAACCGCCCTGGTCGCCGGCCGCCTATAACCGCAATAGGTTCCGGGGGGAACATCAATAAGCTCATCAAGGTTTACGGGCGCGCCCGGGAGAACTACCTGACCCAGGACCAGGTGCAACAGGCCTTTGAGCACCTGGGTAGCATGTCGTATGGCGAACGCGTGCGCGATTTGGGGTTAAAGCCCGACCGCGCGGACGTTATTCTGCCAGCCACCCAGATTTTCCATCGGGTTATGCAGTGGGCCAACATACGAAGAGTTATTGTTCCGAAATTCGGAATTTCGGATGGGATCATCGCTGAAGTGTACGAAGAGTATCGCCAAAGCGTGACGCAGGCCAGGGTGCTCCCTATTTAGGGTGCTTCTAAAAACTGATCTTCATTAAACGGTGCACTTTTTTGCGCTGTCCGGCCAAAATGGTGGTCTCGGGGTCAATTTGGTTGCTGACCTTTGGTCGAAGAATAACGTCAGAATCATCGGAGCTAAATAGCATATCTTTTGTCATGTTTCCTTGGGCGTCAAATTGCACCAGCATCACCACGCTTTCTTTTCCAGGAACAAAATTCCAATACTTTCCCGGATCATCTTCCGTCAGGTTTTTGGGGTTGTCGTTGTAGACTAAGTAGATTTTATCGTCAACTTCACTTTGGATGAAAGAAGAGTAGAAACCACCATCGTTTACCGTATGTTGACGTTTGGGTACTTTATGGGCCCAGTCTATGTCGCCTTTGTTGGAAATGCGCACGACGATAATGTCGTTGTAGTAATAGTGATAGGTAACAATGGTGAAGGTGGATACCACGCCGGAAGTTGTTGTTGTTGTGGTCACCTCCACCACTTTGTATTGTTCACCGACCAACAGCCAACCTCCTCCGGGCAGAGGAGTTAATCTTCGCAATTCCATATCAAGGAGCTCGATTTGTTTACCTTTTTCGACCTTGCGCTCCACCTTTTCGGCTTGCCGTTCCTTCAAGCCCTCCGTCAGAAAGTCCAACTCAAAACTCTTTGTTGAAGATTTGGTTACTTTTTTAGTGCTGCCATCCACTAAAAGGTAGTAAGTTCCCATGATGTCAAAAGAAGGTGTATTGGAGTAGAAACCAGCTGCCGCAATGTTTCCTTTTTCATCAATGGCAATGTTCATATCAGTAATGAACTTGTCATCCAGGCGGATGCTGTATTCCTGCATGGTTTCCGAATCATTGGGAAATTTGAACAGGACGTATTCATAATTGGGTTCCCCGCCGCGTTTCAGCCGTCTTGTTCCTTGGTACCGGATACCGAGCAAATAGGCGTTACCCTGATCATCAACCCGGAGTTCTGTTGCATCAAAGAGAAAATTGGGCCAAGGCAGGACCACGTCGCGCGATTGAACCACTTGCATGGCTTCATCAAAGACCTGGATGTTTAGCGCTTCCTCCGTCTTCTTATCTTCGCCCTCTGCTTTGTAAGGCCAGGTGGAAAGGACGGCCAGGTATTTTTTAGCCGCGCTTTGTTCAAGTTGATACTTGGCTTCTAAATCTGGATTGGCAAAGCCGCCAAGCAACAGCGAGTTCTTAAGGAGCTTCTGCCCAAATTTGGGTTTTGCAGATTTAGAGACTTCGATTACCTTTCTGGATGGTATGAGTGTATTCGCATTTACTTCCCTTGCGTTCAGCACTACATCGTTGTCGTCATCTGATTTATCGGAGCTAAACAGCCAGAGCTTTTCGCCGTGGATGACCATAGCCTGGTAATCGCCATAGCTTTTCATTTCAAGCGGAACCGAGGCTAACGGATTCATTTTTTCATCATAGCGCTCCAGGACAAAGTCACTTTTAGTCAGGAGAAATCCGTCTTTTTTTATTACGTATAATTCATCATTTACTCTTCCAAAAATCTCCTGAACCGGAACTCTGGTTTTTCCTTCGTATTCAGGACCCCAGACTATGTTAACCCCGCCGTTTGTGGATTGGGCAACCGCTAAGGATTGCAGAAAAGATAAACCGAAGAAGGTTAAAAGAAACGGGAAAGCTCTCATTAAAGATTCTTTATTGGGGTAGAAATCCAAGAAAAAATAATGAAAAATTTAAAAGTATCGGTTTTATACACCATTTTCCGATCAACTTTTCTTCCCACTGCCTAAGGCCGCACTAACAGTAGTACAGCTCCCTTACCGATCCGCAATGCCCAGCACAATGAGGGCAACTAAAGGAAGGGGGAAATTGCCTTCCACCACCCAAGTACGCGTGGGATCTTGCGACCAGTGTGGACCCACTAAACCATCTTGTAAGCGCCACTCTTCATCGGGGTTGTTGTTCCAAAAACGGCGCAAAATGCCGTTGTCCCAGATCCATTGATTGGCCGGTTCCGGCGACCAATAGGGTTTGAGCATGCGTCCGTCCCAAACCCATTCCTGGCGGCTCACCAGCCCAAAGACCGGGCGGATGTACTGGCCGTCATAGCTCCATTCGTCGTCGCTGCGGATGCCCCAAACCGGCTTGAGGATTTTGCCGTCAAATTCCCATTCGTAATAGGGGTTGCCGTCCAGGTAAAGCCGCATGCGGCCACCTACCGGCATGCTGTCAGCTCCGGTGCCCGTGCCGATTCCCGGATACAGCGCGGCAATGCGGGCATTGACCTGGCGGTCAAGGTTGTAGTGGAGCACATATTGGTGCAGACAGGTAAACCATTCCGCAGCGCGCAACTCTCCTTCTACCGCTAACACCCCCAGCGACTGATCGTTGATGCCGCTGCGAATTTCCCAAAATCCCTGCTCCAGCGGAACCACGCGCAGCAGTGTTTCCAGGTCAGGATCGCTGAGTTCCCCAAAGTACAGCAACCCGCGCCCCATAGTAAAGGCAATTTCGGTGCCGTCACTGAAGTAGACGTACTGGTCCTTTTTGCCAAAGGGATCGAGGATGCCCACCAGGTACACCATCGCTTCGCGAGCAGTGCTGTTTCCCTCATAAAGCGTGTTGCCAACCAGGTTAAAGGCCACCTCTTCAGGGCCGGTGTATAGGGTGCCGTCCTGAAATTGGCCAATAATGGTGGTGGAGTCCACGAACAGCAAAGCTGACGCGGTTTGTGCGGAGGAGGGGAGGAGCCAAAGAAGCTGGAAGATAGAAAAGGTCGCTGCCTGCCGCAGGCTTTGCCTAAATTTGCGGGTACCGAACATGAAAGTTAAAGATACGCATTACAGGTCCGTCTGGGTGGTCTCTGACCAGCCTGCCTGTGTTGGAATTTTGGACCAGCGCCACCTGCCGCACCGCATGGTCACCGAGCATCTGGAAACGCCGGCCCAGGTGTTTGCCGCTATTCGCGAAATGCACACGCGCGGAGCACCGCTGATTGGCGCGGTGGCCGCTTATGGGGTCTGGCTTGCAGCGGCAAACGGGCATCGTTCCGCGTTTCCTGTTTCGGGCGAAAGTGACTCGTCTCGCTCCACAACCGATGGCGCTCCTTTGGATGCAGCGTCGCTTTTGCGGGTTTGCGACGAGCTGGACCTCGCTCGCCCCACGGCCGTGAACCTGGCCTGGGCGCTGGAACGGCAGCGGCGCGTGATCCGGGCGGCCCTTCGAAAAAAAGAAGACACAGCACCCAACGGCCGGCCGCAAGAGCTGAGCAAAACTCTGGCTCAGACCCTGCTGGACGAGGCCAACCGGATTGCCGATGAAGATGTGGCTTGCTGCGAGGCCATTGGGCAGCATGGCCTGGCACTGATTCGCGATTTGCACGCCCGCCATCCGGACCGGCCCGTGCAGATCCTGACCCATTGCAACGCAGGTTGGCTCGCCACGGTGGATTGGGGCACGGCTACCTCGCCGATGTACCAGGCCCATGATGCAGGCATTCCGATTCACATTTGGGTGGACGAAACGCGGCCGCGCAACCAAGGCGCCCAGTTAACGGCCTGGGAATTGGGCCAGCACGGCATTCCGCACACGCTCATGGCGGACAACGCCGGCGGTCACCTCATGCAGCACGGCCAGGTGGACCTGGTCATCGTGGGCACCGACCGCACCACCCGCACAGGCGACGTGGCCAACAAAATTGGCACGTATCTCAAAGCCCTGGCCGCGCGCGATAACGGCATTCCTTTTTACGTGGCCCTTCCCTCGAGCACCATTGACTGGTCGCTCAGCGATGGCTTGCGCGGCATACCCATTGAGGAACGCAGCGGCGAAGAGATCCGCTGGGTGCAGGGGCTTGACCGTGCAGGCCTTCCGGGCGAAGTGCTCATTTGCCCCGAAGCAACGCAAGCGGGTAATCCAGCCTTTGACGTCACGCCTGCCCGACTGGTCAGCGGCTTGATTACCGAACGCGGCATCTGCGAAGCCAACGAGGCCGGGCTGTTGCGCCTGTTTCCCGAGCAGCGTGGTGTAGTTGCGCAATCTGCGTAACATTTTATATGGTATGTTGATTCGCGACGAAGGCTATGTCAAATTCCATCAAGAGCGCGTCGAGACTGCGCCCTTGCAGGAAGCCCTTTGGGCTGGTCTGGAAGCAGCTCGCGGTGTGCTTTATCGCGCTGGGCTGGTGGGCATGTACGCCGACGGCATCGGGTTTGGAAACGTCAGTTGGCTGGAACCAGGCGTTGCGAAGCATGCAGCCTTCGTTCCCTTTATCATTTCCGGCACCCAAACGGGCAACCGCGCGCAGTTGGACGGCCGGCATTACGTGCGGGTTGTTTCGGTCAACGCACTCACCAACGCGCTGCGCTGCGAAGGCCCGGTGGACGCCAGTTCCGAATCCATGACGCACGCAGCGGTCTACGCCGGCGAACAAAGGCGGAGCGCGGAATCTGGTGGCCAGATTACCTGCGTGCTGCACGTGCATCATTTGGAGCATTGGCAGCGTCTGCTGCATCGAATACCCACAACTGCCGCTGAGGTGGCCTATGGCACGCCGGCCATGGCCGAAGAAGTGGGCCGTTTGTTTCAAGAATCGGACCTGGCGAGTATGGGCGTTTTTGCCATGGCCGGCCACGAAGAAGGGTTGGTCAGTTTTGGTGCAACGACGCAAGAGGCGCTGGAGCGGCTCCGGACCTGGGGCATCCTTTAGGCAGCGAACTAAGGAAGCGCGTTTTTATCTACCAGGCAGCGAGCTAAGAACGCGCGCATTAATCAGCAAACAGCGCTTGATCTGCAGCCCCGTGCACACGCAAAAGTTCACGCACGGCGGCCTCTCCGTCCTGGCCCAAGTCGACGGTGTACGCATTAACATAGAGTTGGATATGGGCCTGCTGCACCGCGGGTTCCATTTCCTGGGCATGCGCTTGCACATAAGCCCGCGAATGGTCGGGGTGCGCAAAAGCGTGTTCCACGCTGGCTCGCAGCAGCGCGTCAACGCGATGAATCAATGCGCTGCCCAATTGCCTGCGCGCCACGATGCCCCCGAGCGGTATCGGAAGGCCGTTGCGGGACTCCCACACTTCGCCCAAATCAGCCAACTTGTGCAAACCGCGCGCTGCATAAGTGAAGCGGTTTTCGTGGATCAACAACCCGGCATCCACCTGCCTGCTCAGTACGGCAGCTTCAATATTGGAAAAGAGCATGGGCGTTTTGTGCACAATTTCCGGAAAGGCCCAGCCCAGCAGAAAATTGGCGGTGGTGAATTCCCCGGGTATGGCCACGCGCAAGGAGGCCCAGTTTTCCGGGCCAAGGGCTTCGGTGGCCACGAGCAAGGGTCCTACACCACGCCCCAGCGCACTGCCTGACCGAAGCAGCGCATAGCGATCCAGCACGGCGGGCAACGCCGCATAGCTGAGTTTGGTCAAGTCCAGTTCGCCGGCCAAAGCGCGCTTGTTCAGGGCTTCCACATCGTCAAGCACGACATCAAAATCCAAATCCGGGTCGCGCACCCGTCCATGCACGAGGGCATCGAAGAGGAAGGTATCGTTTGGGCAGGGCGAAAAACCGAGTGTGAGGCGCATCAAAAGTCAGTATAAGATAAATTATGTTGCTGAGCGACGGGAGCGGTTCGCTCGTTATTGCCCCAGGCTTTCCAGATACTCCAGGCCAAAGTCGCGAAGGTTTTGTACGGCTGCGGGCAAGTCCCAGTGCTCGCGGTTGCGGCGCTCCACCCGATTGGAGATGGCGCGCACTTCTGCAAAAGCCTGTTTCTCGCATATGCAAGTGTAGAACACCGCAGCGCCTTCCATGGTTTCCACATCGGCGTCATAGCGGGTTGCGCAACGGGCGATGGAGCTTTCATCTCCGTGGACGGTGTTGACGGTCACGCCTGTGGCGCGGGGTAGATGGGCCAAAGGGCCGATGCCGGGATCAAGGGCATTGGCGAGTTTGCCGTCCAGGTAGGGGAATTCCTGCCGGTCAGCCAGCCCCAATTGAAAGAGGTCAAGGAAGTTTGGACCGTCTTCTGCGCCCAAATCACCGAACACTTCTACGGTGACGTGGCATACGTCACCTAAAGTAAAACGGCCTGGATAAGCTCCGGCTACCCCGAGATTCAACACCAGATCAAAGTAGCGCTGGGCCAGGCGCCTACCCAGGCGGTAGGCTGTTGCTGTCATTCCCACCCCGGTCAAGAGCACTTCCACCCGGTTTCCCGCCACAAACCCTTCGGCATTGCCGGACCGGGAACCCGGAGCCAGGCGGAGGCGTTCTACCAGCGGGCGAATTTCAGCAGCGGTAGCTGCCACGAGCAGGATGTCCATGGAAAGGGTTGGAGGCCAGGATTGACCGACTAGACGGGAAGACGGCCTTGACCGGCAGTGTTGACAGGTGCCAAAATACTTAACTTTAGCGGGCTGCCGGATTGAGCAGCTATCCGGGATATCGTTTTGCACTACTATGGTTTACCTGACCCGAAAAGAGCATTTCAACGCCGCGCACCGGCTTTACGTGCCCCACTGGCCGGCGGAACAAAACGAAACGGTCTTTGGCCCTTGTGCCAACGCCAATTTCCACGGGCATAATTTTGATCTGTACGTCACGGTCAAGGGAGAGCCCGATCCGGATACCGGATTCATTCTCAACGCCAAGGAACTTGGGCGCCTTATGCGAGAGCACATCGTCGCGCGATTTGACCATAAAAATCTGAATCTTGATGTAGACGACTTTGCTGGTCGTCAACCTTCTACGGAAAACTTTGTTAAGGTGATCTGGAAGCGGTTGGAGCCGCACCTGCCCCCGGGAACGCTGTTTCGGGTCAGGTTATTCGAGACCGAAAACATCTACGCAGATTATTTCGGCGATTAATGGTTTTAGGACCTATTGTTCACCCGATCATTTTTTCCATCGAATGCGCATCAAGGACATTATCCCCAGGGACATCACTAGCTCATCGAGCATGGAGGACAACCCCAACTACCAAAAGCAGGAGATTTTCTCAGGCGAAACCACCGATGCCCTGACCGGCATGTACCAGGGTATTCTGGAGCGGCTTGGCGAAGACGTCACGCGCGAAGGGCTTCAGAAGACCCCGCAGCGGGTGGCCAAGGCCATGCAGTTCATCACTCAAGGCTACGAAATGGACGCCCACGCTATCGTTCGCGGGGCGATGTTCAAAGAAAGTGCCAGCGAGATGGTGCTGGTCAAAGACATTGAGTTGTACTCGCTGTGTGAACACCACATGCTTCCTTTTTACGGCAAGGCGCACGTGGCTTACATCCCCAACGGCCGCATCGTGGGCTTAAGCAAAATTGCCCGCGTGGTGGATGTGTACGCGCGTCGTTTGCAAGTTCAGGAACGCCTTACGCACCAGATCCTGGACTGCCTGAAAGAAACCCTGGACCCGCTCGGCGTCGCAGTGGTGATTGAAGCTAAACACCTGTGCATGATGATGCGCGGGGTGCAAAAGCAGAATTCCACCACTACCACCTCGGCGTTTACCGGCCAGTTCAAGGACCATGCAACGCGCAGCGAGTTTATCAGCCTGATTTCGGCCAAACTGAGTTAAGCTTCGGCGTTTCCCGGGGCGTTAAGCGCCTTGTTCGGCAAGCGCCTGGTCCAAATCAGCGATAATGTCCCGGGCATTCTCAATGCCCACAGCAATGCGCACCAGACCATCGGTGATGCCCGCTGCCAACCGCTCTTCGCGGGGCACGGGCAAGTGCGTCATGGTAGCGGGATGTTGCACCAGGGTGTCCGGTGTACCCAGGGTGGTGGCCAGGGTGCAAACGCGCACCCGATCCATCAGCCGGATGCCCGCCGCCAGTCCGCCTTTCAGTTCTACGCTCATCATGGCGCCGAAGTCGCGCATTTGGCGCGCCGCCACGGCGTGATACGGGTGCTCCGGCAGCCCGATGTAAAACACCTTTTCCACCGCTTCATGCCCTTGCAGGAAAGCAGCCACCTGGTGGGCATTGGCGCAATGACGCTCCATGCGCAGTTCCAATGTTTTTAATCCGCTTAAAAGCAACCAGGCGTCGAAGGGGCTGGGGGAAGCGCCCATCAACTTGAGCTGCTGAAAGATCGCGCCGTCCATCCAGTCGCGGCGGGTGCTGACCACGGCACCGCCCAAGGCCGACCCATGACCGTTCAGAAACTTGGTGGTGGAATGAACCACCACATCAGCCCCAAGTGCCAGCGGTTGCTGCAGCCAGGGCGTGGCAAATGTGTTGTCCACCACTAAGGGCAAGTTCAGGCTGGTCGACCATGCCGAAAGTGCCCGTAAATCGGCACAGTACAACATGGGATTAGAAGGCGTTTCTGCGTAAACGAGGGCAATTTCCGGGTGCTTGCTTATGGCTTCATCCAATTCATCCGTGCGGTTCAGGTCAGCGCGCACCCTTTTGATGCCCCAGGGCTCCAAAATGTGGCGCAGCAATTCATCCGTGCCACCGTACAGTTGGGGTTGTGTTAAGATAGCCTGGCCAGGTTTGAGCAAACCCATGAGCGCCGCTGAGATGGCCGCCATGCCGGACCCAAACAGCCGCGCTGTGGCCTCCAGGCCGGTCCCCAGCGTCTCCAGATCGGCGATGGCTCGCGCCGCGCCTTCCGCAGTGGGGTTGTTCCAACGGCCGTAGATGTACCCGGCGTTGCGATCTTCGAACAAGCGCATGGCGGCTGCCGTGTCCGGAAACGCAAAAGCGGAAGTGGGGTAAATGGCTTCGCGGTGCGGGTGAATGGCCTTGTCGTCAATGTGCCGGTTGCGGACGCATGCCGTGCCGAACCCATGTGTGGAAGCGGGGACAGGGTCTTGCTCGTCAGAAGGGCGATTCGTGTGGTCCATGGTCTTGGGATTTGCATCCACCCAACGGCTGCGCTTTGTTGGCAGGAGTATGGGCGGAAGAGTTGCGGCCGCGTGAAATTCCGCTTATTTTACCGCACACCCAATCAACCCCCTATGTTGGACTTATCCGCGCTTGTTTCGTATAACGTCTGGGCAAATGCGCTCTTGCTCGATCTGATGCCGCAGCACCCGGAAGAAGACCTGGACGAAGAGCGGGTCAGCAGTTTCCCGAGCTTGCGCAAGACCTGGTTCCATCTTTGGGATGCAGAAAGCATCTGGCTCAAACGCCTGCAGGGCCATTCGCCCGACAGCTGGCCGAGCAAAGACCTGGGTCCTGATTTCTCGGATTTCGGTCCGTACTTGTTGCAAACCTCCACAGAATTGCGCGATTTTGTGGCCGCGCAGACGGTTTCCTGGGCCGGAGTGGCCTGCTCTTATCGCACGTTGAACCAGGAGGGGCATAACACACCTAATGGTGTGGTGGTGCAGCACGTGGTTAACCACAGTTCTTACCACCGCGGTCAGCTCATTACGTTGATGCGCCAGGTGGGCTGGACGGATTTGCCGTCAACCGATTTGATGCGTTGGTACCGCAAGGAATACTCCGTTTCCCGGCAATAAGTGGTTCGAAGGGGGGCTGTGCGCCAGGCAATTGTTACCAGGAAACCCGGGCAAAACGTCGCTGACCAGTATCGGCCTGCTTTTCCAGCAGGTAAAGTCCAGGAGTGAGTCCGTAGGGTACGCTGAGCCGTTCCCCTTGAGTTTGAACAAGCACCTGCCCGCTCAAATCATACAGGGTTAAACGGATGCCGGTTTGGTCTGGCCAATGCCAGCCAGAGGCTTCGCGAAGCGGAGGGGCCATGCTGCCCAAATCGGGCAAATCCGGTACCAGAATAGAAGGCCGCGAGGGGGTGGCTGTGCTCCAATCCGACATGACATACCCACAGCGGGCGCGAACCTGCCACCGCAGGGTACCTTCTGCGCTGAGGCCGGTGACATCGATGTTGTCGGACTCGGTGAAAAAGTTGCGCATCAATCGGGTACCGGATTCTACCCTTACTTGGTACTCTTCGCCGTTCTCTGGTCCGATCCAATACAAGCCGGTGGAATTATCTTCAAGCGGAATGTTGCGAAGATTGCTGGGCTTGTTGCAGGTGCAGACTTCATCGTTCATGCACAACTGGAATATCTGGGAGAATTGCTGACCTTCGTATAATACTTTTGTCGTCCAAACCCCAAATTGCGGGCTGCGGTTAATTTTTAGTTGAGCAATTTCGTAACCGGCGGCACCAGAATTGGTAACAGCTCTTTCCCATTGCTTGTAAAGCGTGCCATCCGGTTTGAGAATGCGGATGCTCAATTTCTGACCAATTTTGGGATCGCGCAGGTAAATACCCAGGTAGATGTCTTCCCCTGCGTAGAATTGATTACGGATGTTCGGTGTCTCTTCGGAGGACGTGCCACAAGACCCCAAAACCGGCAGGGCATCGTGAAAAATCAATTTGTTCACTGTGCTCACCTGGTAGGCTTCTTGTTCCGCCCACCACGATTCCAGGTTTACGTCGTTGCAGGTTCCGTTGAAAGGGTCCACCCCTGAACCATCAGCATCGCGCACTTCAAAATGAAGATGTGGTCCCGTTGAATTGCCTGAGGAACCGACTATGCCCAGTAATTCGCCGGTAAACACGGCATCACCGGGTCCTTTTGTGGTTAAGGAGCCAGACTTAAGGTGCCCATACCAAGCCACGGAACCATCGGCGTGTTGGATGTAAACGGCGTTCCAGGACGCGCCGCTGCCATCGCAAACGCGGTCATAGTTTCCATTTTCTTTGTATACGATAATTCCAGGTGCTGCAGCGACCACTTCAGCCCAATTGCTGTCCATGGCCATCCAGGCAAAGGGCCAAGGAAAAAAATCCGTGCCGGTATGCGCGTTGTAAGTCCGGGTTCCGCAGGCGTAATCCTGCCTTCCGGCAAAGGCGTTGTGATCAACCAGGCTGGAAATGGCGGCAAGGTTAAAATAGTTTGCGTCGCGTTTTGCGCGAATGGGCGTTAAAAACTTAGGATGGGAAACTCGGGTGGCTGGACTGATGGGCAGCCGTCCATCTGCTTCTAAAATCCCAATTTCTGTTTGAATGCGCTGCGCAATGCGCGCCTGCTCGGCAGTGTCCAGGCAAGGCGTTGTAGGATCGATATCGGGAGCTAAACCAGACCAAAATGCCTGGGCATGTAATTTTGCAGGCCACAGCAGAAGAATGCTGGACAGCAGCAATGCGTTTAAAAGCGGATTTGCCTTTGTAATACGTGTACGGTAATGCAAGAGATGGCGCAACATGGGCAGAACAGAAAACTTCTGTTCTGAGCAAGGTAGCCTGTTACCCGCTTTGGGTCAGGACTGAACCGGGCAGATTGTGACGATACTTAAAGGGCTAACCAAATTGCCCAGGAGAGGCTTTAGTTTGTATAAAATCTTGTAAATCAATGAAATAGCAAGCGCTTATCAGCTCTTTGGAGCAAGCCTGAACCGCTGTCCCAAACCTGGACGCCGTTAACCCAGGTTTGGCGCACCTGCCCCTTGAACTGCCGGCCTTCAAGCGGAGACCATCCACAGCGGTAGAGCAATCGGTCTTTTCTCACGGTCCATTCCACATCGGCATCCAATAGGAAAAAGTCTGCGAAGTAGCCTTCGCGGAGGTAACCGCGTTCTCTCATGTGGAAACAATCCGCGACGGCATGGCTCATCTTTTGGGCCAGAAAGGGCAAATCCCAGTCCTCTTCGTCGGCCACGGCCAGCATGATGTTCAAGCTGTGTGGCACCAACGGCAAGCCGGCTGGGGCGTTAAAATAGGTGCCTGCTTTTTCCTCGGCAGTATGGGGTGCGTGATCGGTGGCGATAACATCCCGCCGCCCTTCCACCAGACCAGCGCGCAACTGCGGTTTATGCCGGGCATCTTTGATGGCTGGATTGCACTTGATTTTGCTGCCCAATTCTGCATAGTCGGAGGCATCGAAAAACAGGTAATGCACTCAGGCCTCTGCAGTAATGCGTTTCCCGGCCAGATAACCTGGTTCAAAGAGCACCAATTCTTCAGCGGTGGAAATGTGCAGAACGTGTAAGCGAGTATTGTGCATGCGCGCCAGGTTTACAGCGTAACTGCTTGAAAGCCAACAAGCCATTTCATCGCGGGTGTGCGGATGCTCAGCGAACGGTACCGCTTCGCCATAGCGCTGCCGGAATTGTTCCGAGCGCTCGCGAACGCGCTTTTCATCTTCGCAGTGCAGGGCAATCAGCGATGGCGGCTTGGCGTTTGGCATATCCATGAAGCAGGTAACCCCACCGGCTGCCGCCACCGTTGACTCCGTGGCAATGCAGGCTTTGTGCGTCAGGCCGGGTTCCCGAAAATGCACCTGATCATGGATGATGCCAGGCATGAGGCAGCAACCGGCTGCGTCAATCTCTCGGGCTTCCGTGGTCGTTACGTGTGCGCCAATCTGCTCAATGCGGTCACCGTTTATCAGCACATCGCCTTCAATGATGCGGCCTTCGTTAACGAATCGGGCGTTTAGAATGACGGTTCGCATAGGGCACTTAGTTTGCGTGGGTTTGCAATGGGATTGCGCGCGAATTACGCGTGAATTACATGTGGATTGCGCGCGATTTACAAAAAGCAGTTCAGGCTGCGCGCCAGGTCCAGAATGGCCGGGCTGACCTCCTGGTTGTGCTTAATGGCTTGTTCAAAGGGTGTAAAGACCAGATCCATGTTTTGAATACCGGCCATGCAGCCGCGCTCGCCTTGAAGCAGACCTTTTACGGCACCGACTCCAACCCGGGTAGCCAGGACCCGGTCGGCGCAGGAGGGAGCCCCCCCGCGCTGGATATGCCCAATGATGGTGACGCGGGTATCGTATTTGTTAAACTTTTCTTTGACCTTTCGGGCCACTTCCATCGCCCCCCCCTGGTCGTCGCCTTCCGCTACCACGACAATGCTGGAGCTGTGCGTTACGTGCCCATTGTCCAGGTGGCGGATGAGCGCATCCACATCAGTTTTGTTTTCCGGGATGAGGATGGCTTCGGCCCCGCCGGCAATACCGGCGTTGATGGCGATAAATCCTGCATCCCGCCCCATGACTTCGACAAAAAACAGCCGGTTGTGAGAGGCGGCAGTATCCCGGATCTTGTCAATGGCTTCCATGGCGGTATTGAGCGCCGTGTCGTAACCGATCGTATAATCGGTTCCGTAAAGGTCGTTGTCAATGGTACCAGCCGTACCAACAATAGGAATATCGTATTCTTCTCCAAAGATTTTGGCCCCGGTAAAGGTGCCGTCGCCGCCGATTACCACCAGCGCATCAATGCTGGCTCCCATGAGCTTCGCATGGGCTACCGCGCGCCATTCGGGGTCGTGAAAGCGCGGGCTTCGGGCTGTTTTTAGGATGGTTCCACCGCGCTGGATGATGTTGCTGACATCGTGGTGGAGCATGGGCCGAAAAAGCCCTTCGATCATTCCTTCGTATCCGCTTTGGATGCCGACGGCTTCGCAACCGCTGGCGAGCGTCGAACGGACAACGGCGCGGATACAGGCGTTCATGCCGGGCGAATCGCCTCCAGACGTGAGCACTCCGATTTTCTTTATACTTGCAGCCATGCTGGTAGATTCTTGTTTGCGCAACGGTCCGCGTTTTTTGCGATTTTCCGGGGCGCCCTAAGGTACTAAAAACATGCAGCTTGCCCGGATTGACTGGTTGGTTCTCGGTGCATTTTTGCTCCTGACCCTCGGTATTGGATTCTCCTACACCCGAAGTTCAGGCCGCAGTCTGACCGCTTTTTTTCTCGGGGGAAGGAACCTTCCCTGGTACATTGCGGGCCTCTCGATGGTGGCCACCACCTTTGCCGCGGATACCCCGCTGGCCGTCGCCGACCTGACCGCCACTTCGGGCATCAGCGGCAACTGGCTGTGGTGGAACATGCTTTTTGGCGGCCTGCTTACCACCTTTTTCTTTGCGCGCTTGTGGCGCCGGGCCAATGTGCTCACCGAAGTAGAATTCATTGAATTGCGCTACACCGGCCCGATCGCGGCTTTTCTGCGCGGGTTTAAGGCCATTTATCTGGGCGTTTTTCTTAACGTACTGGTCATTGGTTGGGTCAGCCAGGCCATGGTTACCATTTTGCAGGTGTTTTTAGGCATTGACCAGCAGAGTGGGCTGCTGCTCACTTTTGGCCTGATGGCGTTTACGGCCTTGTATTCCGCCTTTGCGGGGTTAAAAGGCATTGCCGTCACGGATGGTCTACAGTTTCTTTTGGCTATGGGCGGCACTACGGCGCTGGCTTTTCTGGTCATTCGCAGCCCGGAAATCGGGGGAATGGCGGGTCTGCGCGATGCGATGCCGGAGGGTGCCCTCAACTTTTTTCCACGGATCGGGGGGGGAGGCGCCGCGGAATCCGCTGGCAACACGCCGGATGCCGGTACCATGTTGTCGATTGGCGCGGGGGCCTTTCTGGCCCGGGTCGGTATGCAATGGTGGGCTAGTTGGTACCCTGGCGCGGAGCCGGGGGGTGGGGGCTATATCGCTCAGCGCATGATGAGTGTGCGCAGTGAGCGCGATTCAGTTTGGGCAACCCTTTTCTTTAATGTTGCGCATTACTGTTTGCGCCCATGGCCATGGATTCTGGTAGGATTGGCCGCCATTTCGCTTTATAGCGTAGAGCGGAATCTGCCCCCAGATGATTTGGGACTGCACGCCCGCCAATTAATTAAGGACGGCGCCGAAAGCACCTGGCTTGCGCTTGATGCCGATGCCCTCCGAGAGCTCGCCGATGACAATGCTAAAGCCGCCGAAATGCTCCCCGAGTTGTTGGCGGTCTCATCAGATTTGAAGGTTCGGGGTAAAACCGATATACCGTTGGGCCAGGCTCTGGACTACCAGCAAAACAAGCAATTGGGCTATGTCTTTGCCATGAAGGACTTTCTGCCGATAGGCCTTACCGGACTGCTTTTGGCTTCGTTTTTGGCCGCGTTCATGAGCACAATTTCCACGCAATTGAATTGGGGAGCTAGTTACCTGGTGCACGATTTGTACGCTCGTTTTTTAAACAAGCAGCCTGAAAGTGATGCGCGGGACAAACATCTGGTTTGGGTAGCGCGTTGGTCAACGCTGGGTTTGATGCTCCTTTCGCTGGTTGTGGCTGCATCGTTTGACAGCATTACGGCTATCTGGTTTTTCCTTATTGAATGCGGGGCCGGTTTAGGTTTGGTGTTGATTTTGAGGTGGTACTGGTGGCGCATCAATGCCACCGCAGAACTCACCGCAACGGTAGCGTCAATCATCTACTTTGCCATTTCACGCGCCATGGGTCTGGAGTTTCCTGAGAGCTTTCTCTTCATCGTTGGCGCTACAACGCTGACCTGGTTGGCCGCCATGATGCTGAGTGCGCCGGAGTCGCGTGCGCATTTGGAGGCATTTGTCCACAGGGTCAGGCCGGATGGGGCCTGGTCCCCGGTTAGGCGCTCCGCAGGTGTGGCTGCTCCCAAAACCAACCTTTGGGCCCTGGGGGCATCCTGGTTGTGCGCCGTTGGGTTTACTTATTCGGCACTGTTCTTTTCCGGCTCCTGGATTCTGGGCACGCCAGGAATGTTACTCTATGGACTGAGTGGCCTCGGCTTTGCCGTATTGCTGGTGGGGCTGGCGCGGCGCTACCAAATCTTTGAACATAGCGATGGTGAGTTGAAACCTGGTTCTGAATTGATTGAACCTACAGCAAACGAACAGCCATGAAGATGCTGTATGGGAAATTGATCAGAAAGCTTATGAACCCCAAACCAGGTCTTTCCTTCCGGCAATTACGCACTACAGTCGGAAATTCTGGCATAACATTATTTATGTTATGTATAGTATTTTATTTGTTATCCATTGGTAAGGTTACGTCGCAATCGGTCTATTTGCCCGGCGGTAGCCGGGCACAGCATTTGATTGACCGGCTGGAGATCAGTTCTGGTAATTTGGATGGGCGTTTACACACAGCCTTTAAACCTTACCGGGCTCTGGATGTGCTGGAATATGCCCGCTTTTCGGACAGTCTTGGCGTGCTTACTTCCAAGGCAGACGAGTTTAATTATCGCTACCTCTACGACGATCACAACGAATACGCTGCTGGCCTTGATACGGGGCTTTACCGCCGCTCGGATAAGCCTGTGTTGCGCTACTTCTACCGCGAGCCTGCGAGCCTGTTGCAAGTGGACGTGCCGGCTTTCGACCTGCGTATAAACCCGGTGTTGCAGCTTGAGCTGGGCACGGAGTCGGGCCAGGATGACTTTCGCTACCTGAACAGCCGCGGGGCCGAATTGCGTGGGCGCGTAGATGGAAAGGTGGCCTTCTACCTTTCTGTTACTGAGAATCAGGGACGGTTCATGCAGCATGTGCAGGAACGCTGGCGGGCGCAGAACCAAGTCATGCCGGGCGAAGGGCGGGGTAAACCGATCAACGACGATACCCTGTTTTTTGGGGGTGGGGGCATCGACTACTTTGCCGCAAGGGGCTATATTGAGTTTCCGGTTACCCGCCACATTCAGGTTCAATTTGGGCAGGACAAGAACTTTATTGGCGACGGATATCGATCCCTGGTGCTTTCTGATGCTGGCAAAGACTACTTGTTTCTCAAAGTAAAAACAAGGGTCTGGAAGTTCGAATACCAAAACCTCTTTGCGGAAATGGCGGATTACCGCGAAGAAAATATCCGCGACAGCCCTATCCGCAAGAAGTATTTGGCTTTTCACCGACTGGGGCTGAACATTGGCAAACAGGCCAATATCGGGCTGTTTGAATCGGTGGTTTTTGGTCCGGTGGATTCAACCGGCAGGACTGGCTTTGACTTGTATTACCTCAACCCAATCATTTTTTACCGGGCCGTAGAGTTTAACCTCGGAAGCCTGGATAACGTGATGATTGGCATGGACTGGAAATGGAATTTCTTGGGAACGGGCCAGTTCTACGGTCAGTTTTTAATGGACGAGTTCAACTTTTCCAAATTCCGCGAAGGCGATGGCTGGTGGGCCAACAAATTTGGCTTACAGGCCGGGTTAAAGTACATTGATGCCTTTGCGCTTTCCAATTTGGATCTGCAGGCAGAGTTCAACACGGTTCGGCCTTATACCTATGGCCACTTTAACCCGGTAAGCAGCTACAGCCATTTTGCGCAGCCGCTGGCCCATCCGCTAGGAGCAAATTTTCGCGAAGGGGTGGGGGTTATTCGCTACCAACCTTTGGGACGGCTGGAGTTGCAAGCGCGGATTATCGCCGCTACTTACGGCAGCGATACGGGGGGGAGCAATTGGGGAGGAAACATTTTCCTGGACAACGATTCCTTTGAACAGGAGTTTGGCAATCAGATTGGACAAGGCGTGCGCACCGCGTTGTTCATGGTTGATGCCACGGCTTCCTGGCAATTGTTTCACGACTTTTTTATTGACTTGCGCCTGATCCGCCGGCAGGAAGACAACGCGTTGGATGGAGCACAGGCGTCTACCTTTTTCGGCGGTGGTGTACGCTGGAATGCCGGAGCAAAGGCGTTTGACTTTTAAGGGCTACGGCGAAGGACAGAGCGTGGCATTGCTAGTACTTCGATCATTACATATATGATATTATATGAACAACTAATTGCTTAGAATGTCACTGTGAGCTGCCAAGGCGTCAATAAATTTACTTAAAAACTTTTTTGTCTTTTCATCGATCAAATTACCTGCTTCGTCAAACTTTGTATTTGCTTCTGTAATCACTACTTCGGGTATGTTCATGGCTGTAGCATTGACTGCCACCAATATTTGCCGAAGATGATATTGTGCCCTAACCCCACCGAGCAAACTGGGGCTTGCACTTACAATGCCCACCGCTTTTTTATCAAATGGTTTTAAAGGGTGTCTGGAAAAAAAATCAATTACATTTTTAAGTACGCCGGGAACAGAATAGTTGTATTCCGGCGTGACGATAATGACTAGATCGGCAGTTTTGATGGCAGCACTTAATTTTTCAACAGATTCAGGAATAAGCTTTTCATGTAAATCAAAATTGTACATGGGCACGTCTGCAATGGACAAATGTTCGATAGTAATATTAGAAGGTGCTAATTCTTGCAGCGCTTTTAAGGCCTTTGTGTTAAAGGATTCTTTTCTTAGGCTTCCCGAAATGGCTACAAAGTGGTAATTGTCTTTCATGATAATATTATATACACAGGTTATTGTGCGGTGTAGCCGCCATCAATGGTATAGTATGAACCTGTAACAAAGGATGATTGGGGAGAACTTAACCACAGGGCCAAGGCAGCTACCTCTTCGGACGTACCTAGCCTGCCTATGGGGTGGAGAGCAGCCAAAGCGTTCATCGTAGCTTCGTCTAAGGTTTTAGTAAGCAAAGGAGTTTCTATATAACCCGGTCCAACGGCATTGATGCGGATATTTTTATCGGCATACTCTAATGCCGCCGCTTTAGTAAGCCCTACCACGCCGTGTTTTGCAGCAACATAGGCAGGCGAATTTTTTGTACCAACCATGCCTAAAATAGAAGCCATGTTTACAATGCTGCCACCACCTGATCTAATAATAGCGGGAATTTGATAATGCATACCATAGAACACCCCGGAAAGGTTGACCGCAATGACTTTATCCCAGCCATCAATTGGATACTCGCCTGTGACAGCAATTGGACCGCCAATACCGGCGTTATTGCAGACAATATGCAAATTGCCAAAATGTTTTACCGTTTGCTCAACTAATGATTTGTGGTCATCGGACTTAGATGTATCAGCTTCTATGAAAAAGGCTTCTCCACCTGCATTTTTAATTTGCGAAACAGTTTCGTTTCCACCTTTTACATCTATGTCGCATACCACCACTTTTGCTTTTTCTAAAGCATACAGCAGGGCAACAGCTCTCCCAATGCCGGAGCCTGCTCCGGTAACAATAGCTATTTTGTTTTCTAAAATATTCATGTTTACAATATAAAATTAAAGTAATTACAAATTGATTTTCCCGTGTTCTCCTTCAGAATATTCTTTTCCAGTAACAACCGCTTTCAGCAAATGGTAAAGCACAACCATTTTGCTTGAACTGCTGTCCCAATAATTTACTTCTTGGGGCGTCACTTTTATAAGCGTCATGTCGGGGTCGTCTAAACCAAGTGGGAACCATGCCTTCATTAGGTGACTCCACAACTCTTTCATTTTTGCTCTGTCGTTTACTAAGGTTGCAGTGCCGTGTATCATTAAATAATTTTGGCTGCTTTCGTTTACAATGGCAACAGAAACTTTTTTGCTCTCTTCAATTTCGTCCACTTTCAATGAAGATTCTTTAGTAAAAAACCACATAGTTCCATCTTCATCAATTTTATTTATGCCCATGGGTCTCCCTGACAAATTATCATTATCTTTTTCTTGGGTAATGAGCATACAGGTGCGAGCATCTTTCAGCATTTCCAATAATTTATCTATTTGTTGATTATTTGAAGCTTTCATATTATTGGATTTACTGAAATGGGTGGTAAAATAATTATGCCACAAAGTTGACCTATTCAATAGGGGAAGCATTATACAATAAGAGAAGAAAGTACTAGTATTCACACATTGTACCCCTTTGCAGAGAACGGTCTTTTCAGCTATTGAGAACGGTCTTTCTAGCTACAGAGAATGGTTTTTTCGGATACAGAGAACGGTATTTTTAGCTAAAGAGAACGACCCATTTAGCTCCTTTATCGCCCTTAGCAATAGGCTGAATGTTCTGAGAAAGAGGATACTTATCCTTCTCCTTAGGTAATTGACGTTTAAAATATTAATGCAATGAAGGTGAAATCGCGGTAAATCGTTGCTCAAAGCCCCTGCCGAATTTCTACCAGAAATTCCCGGATCTTTTTGAGTTGTTGCACCACCTCAAAATTAACCACTGTTTCTTCTTTGTTCTCCTTGAGTTTAAGCTTGGCGCCTTTGAGGGTAAATCCTCGTTCTTTGACCAGGTGGAAAATCAGGTGAAGGTTGTCCACGTCTTTTTGCGTAAAAAAGCGGTCGCCTTTTTTGTTCTTCTTGGGTTTGAGAATGTCGAATTCGCTCTCCCAAAAGCGGATCAGCGACGTCGATACCTGGAACATCCGGGCCACCTCGCCGATGGAGTAATACAGTTTCGTGATTTCCTTTTCCTTGTAGGGCATGCTTGATTTCGTTCGGCGGTTAATCGGTTGTTTTCATGCGGATGATTAATCGAACGACTGGTTAGCCTTATTGGCCAGTTGGATAACAGTAGCGTACTCTTCGTCTGTGAGATCGTTGTAAAAGAAGTGGATGGGGTCAACCTTAGCGCCATCTTTGAGCACCTCGTAGTGCAGGTGAGGGGCTGTAGACGTGCCGGTATTACCGACCAGCCCAATCACACCGCCGCGCTTGACTCGCTGGCCGACCCGGCATTTAAAGCTCTTAAGGTGGGCATAGCGCGTGCGGTAACCGTAGCCGTGGGCTACTTCGACCATGTTGCCATAGCCCTGTTCGAATTCGACTTTGGTGACCACCCCGTTTCCGGTAGCGTGCACGGGCGTTCCGGTACTGGCACTGAAATCCAGCCCCTCGTGCATTTTCTGCGTTTTGTAGATGGGGTGAATGCGCATCCCAAAGCCAGAGGCAATGCGCGTCAGGTCATCGTTGGCAATCGGCTGAATGGCCGGAATGTGCTGGAGCATGTCCTCTTTCTCCTCGATGAGCCGGGCAATTTCGTCGTAAGATTTAGATTGAGTGACCAATTGTCGTTTCAGCAGCTCGATCTGGAGAAGGTTGCGTTTGATGATTTGGCCGTTCTCGTAATTGTTTAAGCGTCTGAAGCGCTCGCTGCCGCCAATGCCCGACATGCGCATGCCGGGCGAGACGGGTTCCGCTTCAAAAATGACCCGGTAAATGTTGTTGTCGCGCTCCTCCAGCTTTTCCAGTACATAGCTCAGGGTATCCAACTCGCGCTCCATGAGGTCATACTCCAAGCGCAAACGGCCAATCTCTTGTTTGAGAAAACGGTCTTTGGGCGAATCGAGAAAAGAGAAGGCCGCGAAAACGATCAGGCCGGCGGAAAAGAGGGTGGCGCACAAAAAACCAAAAGCGCGCAACGCCCAGGTGCGCAACGAGCGTTCAATGCGCTCAAAGCGCAACGTAGATGGATTGTAATAATATTTAACCTTTTTCACACCTTCAAAGCAATGTAAAGATCTAAACTTACTTCCTGCAAAATGGGTTACGCCTAAGATCGCCTAAGATCGCCTAAGATCGCCCAATACTGCCCAAC
>ENA-ORBV01001456-ORBV01001456.1-microbial-mat-metagenome-genome-assembly--contig:-NODE-1456-length-52620-cov-6.134423_pt1 | contig 52620 bp, 47 predicted proteins | sample MGYA00237777_ERZ505514 | MGnify/ENA primary metagenome ERZ505514 (study PRJEB26160, sample SAMN06269048) | microbial mat metagenome | isolation source: Oligotrophic lake microbial mat | place... | reverse complement strand
TTCAAGCAGAAGACGGCATACGAGATTCGCCTTAGTCTCGTGGGCTCGGAGATGTGTATAAGAGACAGCTATAATACTCTCCTCGAAGCGGAAAACTCCATCTCGCAGCTCGAAGAATTCGTCGAAGCCACTTTCGCCTGCTGGGAAAAACGCGTGCCCTTCGGCAAATACAACATCACCAACCCCGGCCACGTCACCACGCGCGGCGTCGTGGATTTGATTAAAAAAACCGGCGTCTCGAACAAAGACTTTCAGTTCTTCAAGGATGAATCCCAATTCATGACCCTCGCCGCCAAGACCCCACGCTCCAACTGCACCATGAATTCCGCCAAACTCGCTTCCGTCGGGATCAAGATGACCGAAGTCCACGAAGCCGTCGAACGCGACCTCCGCCGCTGGCTCAAAGCCTGATCCCAGTCATGTAGTCCCTTCGCCACTTAGCCTTTTAGTTTTATCGTCTTTTAGTCACTTGGTCTCTTCGTCACTTCCTACCCCCATGAAAATCCTGCTCACCGGCGGCGCCGGCTTCATCGGCAGCAATCTCGTCCGCCTGCTCATCACCACCACCGGGCACACGGTGCTGAACGTCGACGCCCTCACCTACGCGGGCAACCGGCACTCACTCGACGACCTCGCGCAGAATCCCCGCTATCGCTTCGTCCACGCCGATATCTGCGACGCGTCCGCCATGGCCAAACTGTTCGCCGACTTCAAACCCGACTGGGTGCTGCATCTCGCCGCCGAGAGCCACGTGGACCGCTCCATCGACGGCCCCGGCGCTTTCATCCAGACCAACGTCGTCGGCACCTTCACTCTCCTGCAAGCTGCCCGCGGCCATTTCGACAAACTCACCGGCCCGGCCAAAGACAACTTCCGCCTGCTCCACGTTTCCACCGACGAAGTCTACGGCTCACTCGGCGAAACCGGTCTCTTCACCGAGCACACCCCGTACGATCCGCACTCGCCCTACTCCGCCAGCAAAGCCGCCTCCGATCACCTCGCCCGCTCCTGGGCCGACACCTTCAAGCTGCCCGTTCTCGTCACCAACTGCTCCAATAATTACGGCCCTTACCAGTTCCCCGAAAAACTCATTCCCGTCGTCATTCTCAAAGCCCTGCGCGGCGATCCCATTCCTGTCTACGGCCAAGGTGAAAATATCCGCGACTGGCTCTACGTCGTCGATCACGCCGAAGCCCTGCACACCGTCATCGCCCACGGCAAAGTCGGCGAAACCTACAACATCGGCGGCAACAACGAACGCAAAAACATCGATCTCGTCCGCCTCCTTTGCTCGCTCCTCGACGAACTCCGCCCGCGCGTCGACGGCAAAAAGTACGACTCTCAGATCGCCTACGTCACCGACCGCCCCGGCCACGATCTGCGCTACGCCATCGACGCCACGAAGATCAAACGCGAACTCGGCTGGACGCCCAAGCAGGATCACAGCTCCGGTTTCCGCAAAACCGTGCAATGGTATCTCGACCACGAAGCATGGTGGAAAGGCATCCTCGACGGCTCCTACCAACTCGAACGCCTCGGCACCGCGCCAGTTGAAGCCTGAAGTTTAAGTTGAAGTTATCAGCCAGGGAGCCACACAGCGACACCTTTGAAAGGTTGGATGTCTGGCGTCGATCACATGCATTGAGCATAGAAATTTATCGTGTCCTGATCGATTGTCGCGACGGGGGGTTCAAAGACCAGATTACCCGCCCCGGAAACAGCATCGCCGACAATATCGCCGAAGGTGCCGAGCGCACCGGCAAAGCCGAATTCAAGCAGTTCCTCGGTTTCACCAAAGGATCGGCTGGAGAAACACGCTCGCAAGTCTTGCGTGCCGTCGCGCTCGGCTACATCACTCAACAGAAAGGCGCAGAGCTTGTCACCGAACTCCGCGAACTTTCCCGCATGATCCACGGCCTTATCAAATCACTCGATCACTGATGTCCTCACTTCAACTTCCCACTTCAACTTCAACTGGCATGCCCGTTCGGAAGGGCGTGATCCTCGCTGGCGGCTCCGGCACCCGGCTCTATCCCCTGACCATCGCGGTGAGCAAGCAGCTCATGCCGGTTTACGACAAGCCGATGATTTATTATCCGCTGTCGGTCCTGATGCTCGCCGACATCCGCGAGGTGCTCCTCATCTCCACACCGCAGGATCTCCCGCTCTTCCGCAAACTTCTCGGGGATGGCACCACTCTCGGCATGAAATTCAGCTACGCCGAGCAACCCAGCCCTGACGGCTTGGCCCAAGCATTTCACATTGCCGGCGACACCGGATTTCTCACTGGCCAGGAAACGTCCGCTCTCGTCCTCGGCGACAATCTTTTCTACGGCGCCGAATTCGTGAACTCCCTCGTCGAAGCCAGCGCCCGCACCGACGGCTCCACGATTTTCGGCTATCACGTCGCCAATCCCACCGCCTACGGCGTGGTCGAATTCGCGAAAGACGGCCGCGTAATTTCCCTCGAGGAGAAACCCGCGCAGCCCAAATCCAACTACGCCGTCCCCGGGCTTTATTTCTACGACAAGGACGTCGTCGCCCTCGCCCGCTCACTCAAGCCTTCCCCGCGTGGCGAACTCGAAATCACCGATCTCAACCGGCTCTACCTCGAGCGCAATAAACTGCACGTCGAACTCTTCGGGCGCGGCACCGCGTGGCTCGACACCGGCACGCACGACTCACTCATCGAAGCCGCCCAATTCGTCAACGTCCTCGAAAACCGCACCGGCCTGAAAATCGCCTGCCTCGAGGAAATCGCCTACAAGAAAAACTGGATCGACCGCGCCGGCCTCGAAGCGAACATCAAGCAGCTCGGCAAATCCTCCTACGGCGAATACCTGAAGCGCCTGCTCGCTTAGCCATTACCTTGAAGGTGGAGCGACTTGTCCCCAAGGCGCTTTCAGGTTGCCCGCACACCATTCAGATTTTCCCGTCCCAAGGCACGAGCAGACACTCGCTCGCAAACCATTTCAGCTCTTCGCCCATGAACCACCGCGCCCTGTTCACCCCACTGATCACTGTTGCCCTCGCCGCACTGCTCCTCACCGCCTGCAGGCGGCACGATTCCGCGCCATCGACCAGTACATCATCTGCCGCACTCCCTCCGAAAATATTCCGCCTCGGCAACGGTGCCGAGCCCCAAGATATCGATCCGCAGGTGGTAAACGGACTCGTTGAACATCAGATCATCGTCGCGCTCTTCGAAAGTCTCGTGGCCGAGGATCCGCATGATCTCCATCCCATCCCGGGCCAAGCCGAACGCTGGGAAATTTCCGCCGACGGCCTGGTCTACACCTTTCACCTTCGCCCCAACTTGAAGTGGTCCCATGGCGCGCCGCTCACCGCCGCTGATTTTGTCCAGTCCTACCAACGGATGCTCAGCCCGGCCCTCGCTTCGGAATATTCCTATCTGCTGTGGTACGTCGTGGGCGCCGAGGAATACAATAAGGGAACGCTGCTGGATTTCTCCGCCGTCGGCTTCCAAGCACCCGACGAACGCACCCTCATCGTCACCCTCAAATCCCCCACTCCCTTCTTACTGAAAATCATCGCAAGCCACTATGCGTGGATGCCGGTGCCCATTAAGGAAATTGCCAAGCACGGCCCGCTCCTCGAGCGCCGATCACCCTGGACCCGACCGGGCAAAATGGTCAGCAACGGCCCATTCCGACTCAAATCCTGGTCGCCCAACGAAAAAATAGCCGTGGAGCGCAATCCGTTCTACTGGGACGCCGCCACCGTGAAACTCGACGGCATCGAGTTCTTCCCCATCGAAGACGATGGCACCGAGGAACGCATGTTCCGCACCGGACAAATTCATCAAACCCTCAATCTACCCGTCGGCAAGATCGACACTTACCGTCGCGATTTCCCGAAGCTACTACACATCGAACCCTATCTCGGCGTCAGCTATTACGTCTTCAACGTCACCCGCCCGCCGTTCAACGACGTCCGCGTGCGCCGCGCCATGGCTCTCGCCATCGACCGCGAAAGCCTCGTCCGACAAGTACTGCGCGGCGACCAACAGCCCGCGTATTCGCTCAGTTACCCCGGCACCGCTGGCTATTTTCCCCGCGCCCGTCTCACCGGCAGTTATGATGATGCTCGCCGCCTGCTCGCCGAAGCCGGCTTTCCGGGCGGCGCAGGCTTTCCGTCGACGGAATTGCTCTACAATTCCTCCAGCAACAACCGCATCCTCGCCGAAGCGATCCAGCAGATGTGGCAGCAAAATCTTGGCCTCGACATCCATCTCTTAAATCAAGAATGGAAAGTCTATCGCGATACGATGCGCACGCACAACTTCACCCTGGGTCGCGCCGGCTGGATCGCCGACTACGTCGATCCGCATGTGTTTCTGGAAATCTGGATCACCGGCAACGGCAACAACGACGGCCAATATCCCAACCCCGCCTACGATCAGTTATTTCAGCAGGCGTTGATCGCCAAAACCGAAGCGGAGCGTTATGAGATTTATCAAAAAATGGACGAGATTCTCATGGTGGATTGCCCGATGATCCCGATCTACCACTACACCAAAATTTTCGCGCAGAGCCCCAAAGTGAAAGGCTCCTATCCCACGCTCCTCGATCATCACCCCTACAAATATCTCGATCTGGTCGAGTGAAGCGCGATCCCAGGCGGAACCTGGCCTCTGGCCCACTGCCGTTGAGTTAAGACCAAAGGCAGACTGAATTCGACGCAGGGCCGGGGTCTTGCACCGGCCGTGATTGCGCACATTCGCGGCGTCTGCAAGACAGACGACTGAGGTAGAGCCCTTGTGGCCGTGCCGAAAGGCGCGAAGTAACTTCATAGGCTGCGAGCTTGTCTCGCAACGTGGTGCGACAAGCGCACCACCGACCATCATCACCACGCATGCCGGGTGACGGACCCTCAATTGAAAAACAGGCCGCGACGTAATTGTTGCGAAACAAATCACCCCTCCAAGCCGGGCTTGCCGTCACTTTCACTTTCACTCTCACTCCTGCCCGATGCTTCGTTTCGTCGTCCGCCGCCTGCTGCAACTCATCCCGGTGCTCTTTGTCATCGTGACCCTCACTTTCTTCATGGTGCGCTTCGTGCCGGGCGGACCCTTCACCGCCGAAAAAGCCGTCTCGCCGGAAATCCTGAAAAATCTCAATGCCCACTACGGCCTCGATCAGCCGCTCTGGCGGCAATACCTCAGCTACCTCGGCCACTTGGTGCAGGGAGATTTCGGCCCGTCCTTCAAATTCACCAACCGCACGGTCAACGAAATCATCGCCGCCAAACTCCCCGTCTCGCTCGAACTCGGCGGCCTCGCCCTCGGCGTCGCGCTCGTGGTCGGCTTGCCCCTCGGCATTCTCGCCGCCGCCCGCCGCAATACCTGGCTTGATTACCTCTGCACCGCCACCGGCCTGATCGGCATCTGCGTGCCGACGTTTGTGCTGGGGCCGATTCTCGCCCTCGTCTTCGGCATCTACCTCCGCTGGTTTAATGTCTCCGGCTGGGAATACGCCGACGACCGCGTGCTACCTTCGCTCACCCTCGGATTTGTCTATGCCGCGTATCTCATGCGACTGACGCGCGGCGGCCTGCTCGAAGTATTGAATCTCGATTTCATCCGCACCGCCCGCGCCAAAGGCGCGAGCGAGGTCCGCATCATCTTTCGTCACGCCCTGCAAGGCGGACTTGCCCCGGTGGTTTCGTTTCTCGGCCCCGCCATCGCGGGCATTCTCACCGGCTCCTTCATCATCGAAACCATTTTCCAAATCCCCGGCCTCGGCCGCGAATTCGTGACCAGCGCCACCAATCGCGACTACACCCTCGTGGTCGGCCTCGTCGTCCTCTACGCCACGCTCATCGTCGTCATGAACCTCGTGGTCGACGTCGTCCAAGTCTGGCTGAACCCCAAATTGCGTTTCGAATGATATGACTGCGGCATCCCCACCCATCTCTTCCGCTCCCCCCGTTGCCACCGAAGCCGGGCATTCACTGTGGTCGGACGCGTGGCACCGGCTGCGGGGGAATCGCCTCGCTGTTTTCGGCGGCGGCGTGCTGCTGCTGCTCACCGTGCTTTGTGTCGTCGGCCCGTGGTTCTCCCACTACACCTACAACGAACAGGAACTGAGCAACGCTTTCGCGCCTCCCGGCTCGGCCCATTGGCTCGGCACGGATCAACATGGCCGCGACCTGCTCGTGCGCATCCTGTATGGCGGCCGGATTTCCCTTGGCGTGGGCCTGTGCGCCACCTTGGTCGCCCTCTCCATCGGCGTCGTTTACGGCGCAATCTCCGGTTACGCGGGAAACAAAACCGACGCCCTGATGATGCGCTTCGTCGATATTCTCTACGCCCTGCCCTTCACGATCTTCGTCATTTTGCTCATGGTTTTTCTGGGACGAAATATCGTTTTGCTCTTCGTCGCCATCGGCGCCGTCGAATGGTTGACGATGGCGCGCATCGTTCGCGGACAAGTGCAGTCCCTCAAGAAAATGGAATTCATCGAAGCCGCCCGCGCTCTCGGCTACTCCCCTCGCCGGATCATCTTCCGCCACCTGCTGCCCAATCTGCTCGGCCCCGTGATCGTCTACGCCACGCTCACGATTCCGTCCGTCATGCTCCTCGAAGCTTTCCTCGGTTTTCTCGGTCTCGGTGTCCAACCGCCGATGAGTTCCTGGGGCACGCTCATCAAAGACGGCGCTGATAAAATGGAGGAGTATTGGTGGCTGCTCGTTTTCCCCGGCTCGCTGTTTTCCCTCACACTCCTCTCGCTCAACTTCCTCGGCGACGGTCTGCGCGATGCGCTCGACGTGCGCGCGGCGAAAGATTGAACGACACCTCCGTATTGACACTCTGCCAAACCGGTCATACCAACCTCCCATGCCCACCGTTTCGGTCAAAATGCCCAAGTCGCTTCATGCCCGGCTCCAAGCCGAGGCAGCGCGCAAGCGCACGACCAAGTCCGCACTGCTCCGGGAAGCTTTTGCGAAACAGTCCGAGGCCACGACCGCGCCCCAAGGATCCTTCTACGAGCGGGCGAAGCACCTGATCGGGGTGCTGGACGGCCCAGGCAATCTTTCCGCCCTCAGCAAAACCCTGCCGGGCTATGGACGATCCCGTCGTCCTTGATTCTGGGCCGCTGATGGCCGTGCTTGATCGCAAAGACCCCTTTCATCTCTGGGCAGCTGAACAACTGCACAGTTTACGACCGCCCTTTCTCACCTGTGAGGCGGTCATCTCCGAGTGCTTGTTTCTCCTTCAGGACAAACCGGGCGGTGTCGCCACCCTGTTGAGTTACCTGCGAGAGGATTTGGTCAAACTCGCCTTCGATCTGGATGATCATCTCGAAGCCATCTCCCATCTCTTGCTCAAATACCAAGACGTCCCCATGTCCCTCACCGACGCCAGTCTCGTGCGCATGAGTGAACTCCACGACCGTTCGCGGGTCTTCACCCTCGACTCCGATTTCAAGTTGTACCGCCGCCACGGCCGCCAAAGCATCCCCTTAATCTACCCCGCCCGCTGATGCTCTCCCGCTTCCGTCCTTATTTTCGTTTCTTCCGACCGCACCGTCCGATTCTGGCCTTCGCCATTTTTTGCGGCATCGTGGCCGGCTTGGCCTCGGGCGCGGGTCTTCCCTTGATGGTGAAGAAAGTTTTTCCGGTTATCTTCGCCGAGAAAGCCACCCCTCTCGCCACCTGGCAACTCGTGGTCGTGGTCCTCTGGATTCCGGTAGTGTTTCTTATTCGCGGAGTCGCGGGCTACCTGAACACCTATTTCATCCAACTGGTCGGAACCCGCGTGCTTGAAGCACTGCGGTTGGAATTTTTCCGCAAACTCCAGATTCTCCCGCTCTCGTTTTTTCAGAGCCATTCCACCGGCGACCTGCTCTCCCGCGGCATGTCCGACGCCAATCAGCTCCAAGTCACCCTCACCACCGTTGCCAACGAGATTGTCCGGAGCCCCGCGACGCTCATCGGCAGCATCTCCTTTATTGCCTGGACCGCTTACCATGAGCAAGGCGTCGCGCTTGTTTTGGTGACTCTCGCAGTCGTGCCTTTGTCGGTTCTGCCAATTCGCTACATCGGCCAAAAACTCATCAAGCGCGCCGGCCGGATCCAGGCCGAACTGGGCGGAGTCACCAGTGTTTTCAGCGAGAATCTCAGCGCCACCAAGGAGGTGCGCGCCTTCAGCCTGGAAAATCGCGAGGTCACCCGTTTCACCCGTGCATCACAGCTACTCATCCGCGCGCAGTTAAAATTCATGAAGTACGAAAAGGCGCTCACGCCGCTCATCGAAATCATTTCCGGCGTCGGCATCGCGTTCACCTTGCTCTACGCTTACCGCGTTCATCTCAGCGAAGCCGTCTTCATCACCCTGATCACGGCACTCTACGCCAGCTACGATCCGATCAAGAAACTCGGCAGCTTTAACAACGAGCTCAAACGCGGCCTCGGCGCACTTGATCGCCTCGAAGTCGTCCTCAACGAACCCGTCACCATCTCCGATCCGACCGCACCGGTCTCGATCAACCGGCTGCGCGGCGAAGTCGCTTTCACCAACGTCACCTTCGCCTACAAATCGGATGAGCCGGTTCTGCGCCGTGTCAGCGTTCAAATCCCCGCCGGCACCGTCTGCGCCCTCGTCGGCCCGAGTGGCGCGGGCAAAAGCACCTTCGCCAACCTCGTGCCACGTTTCTACGAGACGAGTGCCGGAGCAGTGACCATCGATGGCCTCGATATCCGCAAACTCCGCCTCGCCGACCTCCGCCGCAATATCGCCCTCGTCTCCCAGGAGCCGGTACTTTTCAACGACACGATCTACCACAATCTTCTCCTCGGCCGCGAAGACGCCACCCGAGACGAAGTGCTCGCCGCCGCCCGCAACGCCCACGCCGATGAATTCATCGTCACGCTCGAAGGCGGCTTGGGCTACGACACCGTGGTCGGCGAACGCGGCGGCCGCCTCTCCGGCGGGCAAAAGCAACGCATCGCCATCGCCCGCGCTTTTCTCCGCAACGCACCGATCCTCATCCTCGACGAGGCCACCAGTGCGCTCGACTCCGACAGCGAAGCCGCCGTGCAGGACGCGTTGAAGAAACTCGTCGTCGGCAAAACCGTGCTGATCATCGCTCATCGTTTCAGCACGATTCGCGATGCCTCGATGATTCTCGTCTTCGACAAAGGCGAGATCGTCGCCCAAGGCGACCACGCGTCTCTCTACGCCGGCAACGCCCTCTACAAATCCCTCTACGACCGGCAAAACACGGGTGCGTGAAGTGACCGATTCCAAGGGCCAAGCATCAGGGACCGGGCATTCACCTCTTGTCACTTGTCCTTTGATCCTTGTTACTTCTCGTCATGCCTCCTGCCGAGCCCAAGGAATTCAGCCGCGCGATTGAAAACCTCATCGCTGATCTGCGCGGGCTCCCCGAGGACGAAAGCCGCTCCCGCAAACGCAAACCGATCGAACTCGGTTCCGTCATCGACAGCCTGCTCGTTAAATATCGCATCAGCCACGACTCGCTCGAACACAGCATCCGCGATAAATGGCCCGAGCTCGTCGGCGTCGCCAACGCCACCTACTCGCACCCGCTCGCGGTCGAACGCGCCCAGCTCATCGTGCTCGTCTCCCACTCCGTCGTCCGCAACGAACTCTTTCTCCACCGCATGAGCATTCTCGGCAAAGTGAAAAAACTCCCCGGCTGCGAAGGCATCAAAGGCCTGGCGTTGCGGAGCAATTGATTTACCACCGGGCCCGCAGCCGGCCAGTCCCGCCGGCTTGACAGACGCCTCGCTGTAGCTACGTGTAGATACATGGCGATCCTCACCAAAGCGAAACTCTTTCAACACGGCGGCTCCCAAGCCGTGCGGCTGCCCAAGGCGTTTCGCCTGCCGGGTGCAGAAGTCAAAGTTTCCAAGACCGCCCGGGGCATCTTGCTCGAACCGCTCGTCGCCGACGCAGCGGAACGCCAACGGAAATTTTTCGCCCTCGCCGGCTCCTGTCCCGACCTCGCAGATGTCCCGCCGCACTCGGCCAAGGACGTTCCGCGCGACTGATCGCCATGCTCTATCTGCCCGACACCAACGCCATCTCCGCTTACATGCGCGGAGCCGCCGGCAACTTGGTGAAACAAATGCAGGCCGCCTTCGTGAAGGACGAACTGCGACTCTCCGTGATTGTTCTGGCTGAACGCGAATTTGGCGTGATCAAGGGAGCCAGCTCCACCCAACGGAAAAAGCTGCAAGCCTTGGAGCAATTATTAACCGTCGAACCGTTCATCCGCGAAGATGCGCATCGCTACGCCGTCATTCGCCACCAGCTCGAAGCACGCGGCCAAGGCATCGGCCCCTTCGACTCCTTGATCGCCGCGCAAGCGCTGCGTCTCGGCGCAACCGTCGTCACCCGCAACGTCCGCGAATTCCGCCGCGTTTCCGGCCTATTGGTCGAGAACTGGGAGAGTTGAGCGCCACACGTCAACCTCCGGTGCTCCTATTGACAACCCTCCAGCCCTGTTACAATTTTACCCTATGACTACCGCGACCATTCGTCTGACCAAAGCCGCTAAACGTCGTCTGGCTTCGGTCGCGCGTCGGCGTGGTTTATCGCTCTCCCGCTAGCTCGTCGAGGCGGCGGATCAGCCCAGCCAACTCTTTTGGCGGGAGGCGTGCCCTTTTTCTACCCCTACCGGCGCGAGCAGATTTACCCGAATTTTGCGCCATCCCGTCCCATTTTCTTTCACGAAAAATTACGCTTGCAGGATCGGCCTCCGGTTTGATTAATGGCCGCTTGCGTTAGTGGTAGTCTGCTGGTCGCAGGCTCCACCACGGTCAGTCCGGGCAACCGGACACTAACGGTACCACCGGCCCTCCAAAAGCTAGTGGCACGAAGCCGAAAGGCCTCCAAACGACCGCGTCATCAACAACCTAAAACATGTCACAACCCGTTAAATCAGAAGTCATCGCCCAATACAAAACCCACGAGAAGGACACCGGCTCCAGCGACGTCCAGATCGCGCTGCTCACCGCCCGGATCAATCACTTGACCGAGCACCTGCGCACGCATCGTAAGGATTTCCACAGCCGCCGCGGCCTTCTCCAAATGGCGAGCCGTCGTCGCAAGCTGCTTGATTATCTCAAGCGCGAAGACCTCGCCAAGTACAACGACCTGCTGCAGAAACTCAACCTGCGCAAGTAACCCGTTTTCACGAAAGGCGGCCCACCGACGGGCCGCCTTTCGTTTAGCTCCCCTCAGAAGAACCAGACACCCGGGACATTTCCGTTTACTTCTCTCCAAAAACAGAGAGCCGTAACCCGAAATTTCTCGGAGCTGATTCAGAGGATGCCACGAAAAAGGTAAATGCTACCCGCGCGCATCCGGGAGGATTGTTCGGCGATATTTTCGCCCGACTCCGGGGATAATCCCCGCTCCACCCGCCAGCGCGCATCTCAGAAAAGTTAAATACCATGAATCAGAAACATAATGTTACCGTGCCCGGTCTCGGGCTCACGTTCTCCACGGGCTCCATCGCCCAACTCGCCGGCGGCGCCGTCAACGTCAACGTTGGCGAAACCAACGTCCTCGTCACCGCCTGCGCCGCGCAAACCATGCGTCCCGGTCAGGATTTCTTCCCGCTCACCTGCGACTACCGCGACAAATATGCTGCGGCCGGCCGTTTCCCCGGCGGTTACTTCAAACGCGAAGGCCGTCCTTCCGAGCGCGAAATCTTGATCTCCCGCCTCTGCGACCGTCCCTGCCGTCCGCTCTTCCCCGAGGGTTTCCTCAATGAAGTGCAGATCATCGGCACGCTCCTGTCGGCCGATTTGATCAACGATTCCGACATCGCGATGGTCAACGGCGCCAGCGCCGCCCTCGCCATCTCCGACATTCCATGGAACGGGCCGATCGGCTGCGTCCGCGTCGCATTGATCGACGATCAGTTCGTCGCCAACCCCACCATCGAGCAGATGTATTCGTCCGCGCTCGACCTCATCTACGTCGGCAATACGAAAGACATGCTGATGATCGAAGGTTCCGCCGACCAAATCTCCGAGGAGAAATTCATCGAGGCCCTCGCATTCGGCCACCAGGCCATCCAGCCCATCATCACCTCCATCAAGGAGCTCGTCGCTCTCGCCGGCAAACCGAAGGCCACCTTCAAACTCGTCGGCGCCACTCCCGAAGCCCGCGCCATCATCGAGCGCGTCGTTCCCGCTGAACGCGTTTCCGCCGCCATCTTTGGCTACGAGAAAAACGTCCGCTCCGCCAACGTGAAGCTCCTCAAGGAAGAGGCGAAAGCCGCTCTCCTCGCCGAACTCGGCGAAGGCAAGTTCACCGATGTCGATCTGAACGTCGTGTTCGAAGACCTCCAATACAAAGCCTACCGCGCAACGGTTCTCGCCAACGGCGTCCGCTCCGACAAACGCGACGCGAAATCCCTTCGCCCGCTCAACTCGCAGGTCGGCGTGCTCCCGCGCGTTCACGGCTCCGCCATGTTCCAACGCGGCGATACCCAGAACATCGCCATCGTCACCCTCGGGCCAACCAAGGAAGCGCAGGACATGGACGGCCTCACCGGCGGCGCCACCTCGAAGAGCTTCATCCTCCACTACAACTTCCCGCCGTTCTCCGTCGGTGAAGCCGGTCGTTTCATCGGCCCCGGTCGCCGCGAAATCGGCCACGGTGCGCTCGCCGAACGTTCGCTCGTTCCGATTCTCCCACCGGAGGATGTGTTCCCGTATTCCATCCGCGTCGTCTCCGAGATCATGGCCTCCAACGGCTCGACCTCGATGGCTTCCATCTGCGGCGGCTGCTTGGCTCTCATGGATGCCGGCGTACCGATCATCGCTCCTGTCGCCGGTATTTCCTGCGGTCTCATGACCGAAATGGCGGCCGACGGCTCCATCACGAAGTGGACGACCATCACCGACATTCTCGGTGAGGAAGATCATTTCGGCGACATGGATTTCAAGATCGCCGGCACGACCAAGGGCATCACGGGCTTCCAACTCGACCTCAAGATCAACGGTCTCCCCTTCGAGATTGCCAAGACCGCCGTGTTCCAAGCCCGCGACGCCCGCATCGAGATTCTCAAGTCGATGCTTGCCTCGCTCCCCGCTCCGCGCACCGATCTCTCCAAGTACGCTCCCCGCATCCAGACGATCCAGATCGATCCCGAGAAGATCGGCCTGCTCATCGGGCCAGGCGGCAAGACGATCCGTCGCATCACCGAGACGACCGGTGCGCAGATCGACATCGCCGACGACGATTCCGGCAAGGTCTTCATCTACTCGAACAACGCCGACGCGATGAACCGCGCCGTGCAGGAAATCGACGCCCTCTGCGGCGGCGGTTCCCAGATCGAGATCGGCAAGATCTACACCGGCCGCGTCACCGGCGTGAAGGAATTCGGCGCGTTCGTGGAGTGCATGCCCGGCAAGGAAGGCCTCGTCCACATCTCTGAGCTGGCTGACTTCCGCGTCCGCCGTACCGAAGACGTCTGCAAGGTTGGCGACTCCATCACGGTCAAATGCGTTGGCATCGACGAGCGTTCCGGCAAGGTCCGCCTCAGCCGCAAAGCCGCGATGCAGGAACTCGAAGCCCAGAAGCAGGCCGCCGGCGCCGCCGCGCCTGCCGCCGAAGCCGCCGCTCCGACCGCCCAGTAATCAGATCGAACGCGTTAATCCTAACGCGCCGTTCCCCCCTCAAGCCGCGACTCACGTCGCGGCTTTTTTTATGCCCGCTCAAAAATCAGGCAAATTATTTTTAGCCTTCAAACTGTAGGGCCGGCCCTTGTGGCCGTGCCGCGTAAACGTTGCGCCGCATCCCCCGCTCGGTCCGGCCACAAGGGCCGACCCTGCATGATCCACCTGCTTTTGTAGGGCTGTCGCTTGCGACAGCCTCAACACCGTCCTTCCCCTCGCCATCGTTCCAACCCGCATGCATCACACTTGCCTTGTCATCGCGAGCCTGCCGAAGGCGGGCGGGGCGATCCAGTTCGCTGGATTGTTTCGTCACTCCGTTTCTCGTAATGACAACGTCGGCAACGGCGTGATTGGTCTTTCTCTCTGAGGGTGATTCATCCACCCTCCACCCAGAGGATTTTGTGATATTGCTACCGTGAATTGCCGGGAACGCCTGTACACCTTGTCATCGCCCACCGAATGGAATCTCTCAGATCATGAAAAGAGGGCTCATCTTTCTCGCATTGCTCATCGGCTCAGTATCGCCCGCGTACGCTGCTGGTGCGTCGGGTGAGGCGGTTCATATCCCGCCACTCTTGATCATCCCGTTTAGTCTGCTGCTGCTGCTGATCGCAACCATGCCGCTCTCCCCGGCGAAAGTGAAACTCTGGTGGGAGCACTCCTATTCGTATGTCGCCACGGGCCTCGGCTTGATTGTCGCCGCCTACTATTGGTTTCAACTCCACGAAAGCTCGGCGATCACCCACACGCTGCACGAATATTTTTCCTTCATCAGTCTGATCGGTTCGTTGTTCGTCGTGGCAGGAGGCATTCATCTCAAGGTAAAGGGCAAGGGTTCGCCCATGGAGAACGTCGTGTTTCTCCTCATTGGCGCGATCATTGCCAATCTCGTCGGCACGACCGGTGCCTCCATGCTGCTCATCCGTCCGTGGATCCGTCTGAACAAATACCGCATCAGCCCGTTTCACATCGTGTTCTTTATTTTTATCGTCTCGAACTGCGGCGGAGCGCTGACCCCCATCGGCGATCCGCCCCTGTTCCTCGGCTTCCTGCGCGGCGTGCCGTTCTTCTGGCTGCTGGAACACGCCATCTTACCTTGGGCCCTCGTCATCGCGCTCATTCTTGGCGTCTTCTACGCCATCGATTCCCACAACTTTTCCAAGGTCGATGCGAAGACGAGACAAGCCGCGGAGAAATCGGATACGTGGGGTTTCGAAGGCGGCATCAATATCGTTTTCCTGCTTATGATCATCGTCGGCGTATTCATGCCCGAGCGGTTTTTCATCCGCGAAGCCGTCATGCTCGGTGCTGCGTTCGCTTCCTGGAAATTAACCCCGAAGCCGGTTCATGAAATGAACTCCTTCAACTTCGGCCCGATCAAGGAAGTCGCCTGGCTGTTCCTCGGCATTTTCCTGACGATGATGCCCGCGCTCGGCTACTTGGAAGAACACGGCCAGGAAGCCAAACTCACCAAGCCGGCCCAGTATTATTTCGCCTCCGGTGCGCTGTCCTCGGTGCTCGATAACGCCCCGACCTACGTCAACTTCCTCAAGCTCGCCGAGGTGACCTTCGTCCCCCGCACCCCGGCGGAAATCACCGCCGGCGACGACGCCTATGATCGGCGCGCGGTCCACACTCTCCTGGAAACGTGGCCGCAATTCGTGGTCGCCGTCAGTTTGGGCGCCGTATTTTTCGGCGCGATGACTTATATCGGCAACGGACCAAACTTCATGGTGAAAAGCATGGCTGAAAGTGCCGGAGTCAAAGTCCCGACTTTCTTCGGCTACGTCTTCAAATACAGCCTGCCCTTTCTCCTCCCGATCTTGGCCCTGGTGGCTTGGCTGTTTTTCTAGCCGCCACATCAGCCAAACAGCGTTCATCTCTAAACAAGGTGAAGCCACTTGAGTACTTTGGGATCAGGAGGCCTGAACATCGAAGGGGACTTGAGATCAATTCTGCCAAGGATTCCCCTAATTCGTGTTGCTCAGTGCCATCTGCGGTCATCTGACAACTCTGTAGCTTGAGACACGCTTCGCGCCGATTTCGGGTTGCAGATTGCCGATTCGCAGACTGCTTTCTGTTTGCCCATTCGAAAATCGAGAAACTAAAATCGAAATCCTCCATGTCCCTCAACGCCACTCCCCTCGCCCAGCTCGATCCTGAAATCTATGCCGCCATCACCGGCGAATTCGCCCGGCAGCAAAGCCACATCGAGCTCATCGCCTCGGAAAATTTCACCTATCCGGCCGTCATGGCGGCCCAAGGTTCGGTGCTGACGAACAAGTACGCCGAGGGTTATCCGGGCAAGCGCTGGTACGGTGGCTGCGAGCAGGTGGACAAGGTCGAGATGCTCGCCATCGAGCGCGCGAAGAAACTTTTCAACGCCGATCACGCCAACGTCCAGCCGCACTCCGGCTCGCAGGCCAACTTCGCGGTCTACACTTCGATCCTCTCGCCCGGCGACAAGATCCTCGGCATGAATCTCAGCCACGGCGGCCATCTCACCCACGGCAACCCAGCCAATTTCTCCGGCAAACTCTACAACTTCTGCCAATACGGTGTTCGCGAGGACAACGGCCTGATCGATTACGACGAGCTCGCCGCCATCGCCACGCGCGAGAAGCCCAAGATGATCACCGTCGGCGCCAGCGCCTATTCCCGGATCATCGATTTCGCCCGCATGGGTGAGATCGCCCGCAGCGTCGGCGCGCTGCTCTTCGCCGACATCGCGCACATCGCCGGTCTCGTCGCCTCGGGCCATCACCCCTCGCCATTCCCGCACGCTGATTTCGTCACCACCACCACGCACAAAACCCTGCGCGGTCCGCGCGGCGGTCTCACGCTGTGCAAAGCCGCGCACGCGAAAGCCATCGACTCCGCCGTGTTCCCTGGCGGCCAGGGCGGCCCGCTGATGCACGTCATCGCCGCAAAGGCGGTCTGCTTCGCGGAGTGCTTGAAACCCGAGTTCAAGGAATACTCCGGCCAAGTGATCAAGAACGCGCAGGCCCTCGCCGCTGCGATGACTGCTCGTGGTTACAAGATCGGCTCCGGTGGCACCGACAACCATCTCATGCTCGTCGATCTCCGCGCCAAATTTCCCGAGCTCACGGGCAAGGTCGCGCAGGAGACGCTCGATAAAGCCAACATCACGTGCAATAAAAACACGGTTCCCTTCGAGACACGTTCGCCGTTTCAAGCTTCCGGTATTCGTCTCGGTTCGCCCGCGATGACGACCCGTGGCATGAAGGAAGCCGAGATGAACGAGATCGCGAGCCTCATCGACGGAGTCCTCAGCGCCGTCGGCCAGCCCGACGAAGCCGCCGTGATCGCCGCGACGAAGACGAAAGTTGTCGCCCTCACCTCGCGTTTCCCCCTGCCGTACATATTGTAATTCGGTCGCGGCTGCCGAGACGTCAAGTTGATCACTGGAGTGGGGGTTGAGGTCAACCGCCGCTACTGTGACGCTCAGTATAGTCTCAGACATCCTGATCCCAGCCCGTGCAGCGAGGGGGACGAGGATACGAGCTGAGCCAGTAACGGCGCAAACCGAATGAACTGGATCGAAGGTGGAGCGCGACCTCCGGGCGCGCTGGCTGTCAGGAGTGTAGCCGCGTTTGAGCCGCAGGCGAAAGCGCGGTGTCTTACAGCCCCGTTTTCGGACTGCGCCCTCAAACGAGGCGATACGCACGCTGCATAACAATCCTCACGGGTCAGGAGACCCGTGTCACTTCCCCATCACGTCACGCTCCGCGTCCTCCGCGTTAAATGTATTTTATCCCGAGTTGCGGCGCAGTTGAGCTCACCGTTATTCCTCGGGATCAAGATCTCTGAGGTGCCTGATCCGATGATCAGGCGCCGAAATTATCTCACCGATTAACCGACCGACCCAACCCTCAGAGCCGCGAAATTAGCAACTGACGCTCGAAGATCAACTGGGGCGGCAAGTGATCGTGCAAACTCAGGAAGAGTTCCTCGTGGCCGAGCACTTCAGTTCTCCAGGCGTCGCGATCCACCGCTTGGAGGGCGTCAAACTTCTCCTTACTGAAATCGAGCCCGGCCCAATCGAGATGCTCGTACTTGGGCATCCAGCCGATCGGCGTTTCCCGAGCCGGACCACGACCACGGGCGCGATCAACGATCCATTTCAAGACCCGCATATTATCGCTATAGCCGGGCCAGATGAACTTGCCGTCGGCATCCTTGCGGAACCAGTTCACGTGGAAAATTCTCGGCGTCTCGGACAGCGAGCGCTGCATCTTGAGCCAGTGGCGGAAGTAATCGCCCATGTGATAGCCGCAGAACGGCAGCATCGCGAAAGGATCGCGGCGCACCTTACCCACCGTACCGGCGGCGGCGGCCGTCATCTCGGAACCCATCGTCGCACCGGCATAGACGCCACCACTCCAATTGAAGGACTGGAAAACCAGCGGCAACGTGGTGGGCCGCCGGCCACCGAAGACGATCGCGCTGATCGGCACGCCCTGCGGATCCTCCCATGCGGGATCGATCGTGGGGCATTGCGAGGCCGGTGCCGCAAAACGCGAATTCGGATGCGCCGCCTTGGTGCCTTTTTCTTTCGCCATCGCCGGCGTCCACTTGTTCCCCTGCCAATCGGTGCACTCGGCGGGCGGGGTCTCGTTCATCCCTTCCCACCACACGCCACCTTCGGGAGTGAGTCCCACGTTCGTGAAGATCGTATTCTTCGCAAGAGCGGCCATCGCATTCGGGTTCGTGGCGTTCGACGTGCCGGGCGCGACGCCGAAGAAGCCATACTCGGGATTGATCGCGCGCAAACGGCCCTCGGCATCGGGCTTGATCCAGGCAATATCGTCACCGACCGTCCACACTTTCCAACCGTTCTTAAGGAAATTAGGCGGGGGAATGAGCATCGCAAAATTCGTCTTGCCGCAGGCACTCGGAAAAGCGGCGGCAACATAAGTCTTCTCTCCTTGCGGATCCTCAACCCCCAAAATGAGCATGTGCTCGGCCATCCAACCTTCGTCGCGCGCCATGTTGGAGGCGATGCGGAGGGCGAAACATTTTTTGCCAAGCAACGCGTTGCCACCGTAGCCGGAACCGTAGCTCCAGATTTCACGGGTCTCGGGGAAGTGAACGATATATTTCTCCTGGTTGCAGGGCCAGATGACATCCTTCTGGCCGGGGGCCAGCGGAGCCCCGACGGAATGCATGCACGGCACGACGCGCTTTTGGTCTTTGTCGATTTCGTTGATCACCGCCATGCCGATGCGAGCCATGATGCGCATGCTGACCACGACGTAAGGCGAATCGGTCAACTCGACGCCGAGCTGTGAAATGGGCGAACCGATCGGACCCATGCTGTAAGGCAGCACGTACATCGTGCGCCCCGCCATACAACCCGCGAAAAGCTCCTTGAGTTTCTTGCGCATCGCGAAGGGTTCGACCCAGTTGTTGGTCGGCCCGGCCCCGTCCTTCGAGAGTGAGCAAATGTAAGTGCGCTCCTCGACGCGGGCGACATCACCCACATCGGAACGGGCATAATAGCAGCCCGGCCAAAGTTTTTCGTTGAGCTTTATGAACGTCCCACTCTCGACCATCTGCCCACAAAGCACATCGTTCTCCTCTTGGGTACCGTCGACCCAATGGATCGCAGCCGGCTTGGTGAGCGCGGCCATTTTCGTGACCCACTTTACCAGGTTGGGGTTTTTGCTGAGGGGAGTAGCAGGGTTACGAGTGCTCATATTAGGGGATTTTAGAATTAGAAACTTTAACAGAGTACGGTTAATGCAGGGTATGACTGCGTAAAAACTATGCATGTGTACGCAGAAATTGATCCGCTGACGATCTGCAGCGCGTGAGGAGGCTCGGATATTAGACCTGCTTCGTGGGTTCGATATGTACGGTCACATCACTGATGGAATGAGACACCGAAGCGATCAGTGCATCCTTCACCGCGTGGGCAATGGCATGCCCGTCACGCACGGAGAGCGTGCCCTCGACGCGCACTTGGATATCCACCAAGTGACTCAATCCGCTTTTGCGCACGCGCACTTTGTCGAGCTCCCGCACTCCGGGCACGGCCAGGGCGAGGGCCCGGATTTCGTTTTCCAATTTTTCCGGAGCCGCCGCGTCCATCACATCGCCCAGCGCTTGGGTGGCCATCGCAAAGCCGTTGAACGCGATGATCACGCACGCAAACAACGCCGCCCAATCATCGGCCGTTTCCCAGCCCTTGCCGCCCCACAACGCTATACAGATACCGACAAACGCCGCACCCGATGTAAGCGCATCCGACCAGTGATGCATCGCCTCGATCCCCAGTGCCGTACTCCCCACCTCTTCCCCCGCCACTCCCAGGCGTCGCGAAAACCAAGTCTTCACCACAATCACGCCGGCCAGCACCAGCAGGGTCCACCACGCCGGTCCTTGATGCGGCGTGCGGATTTCCTCCACCGCATGCAATCCCACGTAGCCCGCCATCGCGAAAATAAACACCGCCACGAGCAATCCAGCCAACGGCTCCGCCTTGCCGTGTCCATACGGATGATTCGCATCGGGTGGTCGGGCCGCGACCCGGAAACCCGCCCACACCAAAGTGGACGAGAGAATATCCAGCATCGACTCCGCCGCATCGGCAATCAGCGCGTAAGTGTGCCCCAAAATCCCCCCCGCCAGCTTCACCGCCGCGAGAATGGCATTCAGCAATATTCCACGCAGCACGAGTCGTGCACTGTCATTCGCGCGTCGCGCGGTGCGCAGATGGGCTTCTGAGGGATTCACACTTTTACTCCTAACCGAGCCCGAGAACAGCACAAGCCCGCACAAAAGACGGACTCGTTTTTGAATTTATCATTCTCGTTCTCCTTCTCGTTCTCGTTCTCGTTCGCGTTCGCGTTCGCGTTCTCGTTCGCGTTCTCGTTCTCGTTCAAAAAGGAGTCGCCGTCGTCTCTGCCTGCCGTCGTAGGTGGTGCGCTTGCCGCACCACGCTTGCGTTGCGAGACCAGCTCGCAACCTACCCAATCATTCCCGAATCACCCCGCACCCGTAAAGTCAGTTGACCCATACCGTCCCCACTTCTACCTTCCGCCCAATCCCATGTCAGATACTGCCACTCCGGTCACACCGGTCGCGACCGACCCCGTGAAACAATTTTCCGTCTTCATCGAAAGCCGCGTCGGTCGGCTCTTCGATCTCGTCGCGCTGCTCACGGCGCATGATGTCCACATCATGGCAATCACCACCATCGATGCCTCGGACACCGCCATTGACCGCATCGTCGTCGACGATCCGGACCGCGCCCGCGAGTTGCTGGCCGCGAATAATTTTGCCTACGCCGAATGCGATATCCTTGCCGTGGAGTTTGGCGATGCCACTCAACTCAAGCACATCCTGGGTGCCGTCCTCGCAGTCGAAGTGAACATTCACTACGCCTACTCTTTTATTCTTCGTCCCGAGGGGAAATCAGCCATCGCCATTCACTGCGAAGACAACGAGCTCGCCGCCTCATCGATCAACAGCCGAGGCTTCAAAGTTCTCACCCAGCACGATATTTCCCGCTGAGACCCGAGTCTGCGATGAGCTAATAGCAACGTCCCTTGATAAGGGGACGATTGAAATCTGGTTCTGGAGATAGAGCGAGGCGTCGCTTGCCGAGCCGCAGCCTTGGCGAAGGCTGGTCCCGCTGAGCCGCGCCCGGTGTACGGCTCACCCGGAGGGTTCGCCCTACCTGAGGTTGCACGCTCGTCTCGTTTTACTAGCCAGCAGAATGGTGCGGTCAGCGCGCATCTACCTCAGAGCGAATTTCCAAACCCGGCCCTGCGTCGTGGGGCAGTTCCCTGCCCTGGTTCACTTCGGCCGCATGACGTAGAGTTTGTCACCCCGTCGAACAGGCTCGGCGACGTGCAAAGCGACATGGCCCCCTTTCGGTGCGACCGAAACCACTTGGGATTGGATCTGCAGCGACGCCACCTTTTGACGCAAAAACCCCGTGGTGTTGCCCTCGATAAAAATCTCATCGCCCAGAGCAAACGGCTCGTCTTGCACGGCAATCTCCGCGACCGAGTGCTGCTGATAATAATTCACCACGATCCCGACGAAGCGCTTCTTCATCGACGAGGCGTTTTGCGGACCGATATTCCACTGCCCAATCGGCTTTCCGCAATAAAAGCCCGAGGAAAACCCGCGGTGGTACACGCGCTCCACTCCGACCAAGAGCTCCTTTTTCAAATCAGCAAAACGTTTTTCCCAGCCCCGCTTGCCTCGATTCTCGGCATAAAAATCCAGCGCACGCCGATAGGCCCCCACAACAGTCGAGACATATTCCGGCCCACGGTTTCGCCCTTCGATTTTCAGCGAGTCAACTCCGGCGGCGATCAATTTTTCGAGAAACGGCAGCGTACAAAGATCCTTCGGACTCAGAATGTAATCCTTGCCCAAGATCCACTCCTGCCCTTCCCGTTCCTCCACGATGCGATATTCGCGCCGACACTGCTGCGAGCACGCGCCGCGATTGGCGGATTTCCCTCCTTCAAAATTTGACAGAAAACAGCGCCCACTCATCGACACACACATGGCCCCGTGGCCAAACGCTTCGATCATCACGTCGTCAGCTTTAGACCCGAGCGTCTTCCGCAGCGTCGCCTTGATCTTCCGGATGTCAGCCAACGAGCATTCCCGCGCCAACACGAAACGCCGCACGCCGAGACCATAGAGGAACGTAATCGAAGCCGAATTCGCCACCGACATCTGGGTCGAGGCATGCACGTCCAGTCCGATTTGGCGCGCCAAGGAAAGCACGGCGAAATCGGCGCAGATCACCCCATCCACGTCCGCAGCCTTGGCGGCTTTTAATAAACGTTCCAGTCGGGAAATTTCGCGCTCAAACACCACGACATTCAGCGTGAGGTAAGCCCGCACCTTGCGCGCCTGACAACGCTCGACAATCCGCTGCAGATCGCGCGCGGTGAAATTCTTCGCCGCAGCCCGCATATTAAAACCGCGCACGCCGAAATAAATGGCATCCGCCCCCGCATCGAGGGCGGCATCCAGGTTTTTCCAGTTACCAGCCGGAGCGAGCAGTTCAGGAATCGTGATCATGGGCGGACGCGCAGTGTGGCGACTCTGCTTCGGCTCAACCACGTCGCAACCTTTTCGACCCACCGTCAGCACATTACAACCACTCCAAGGCCAATCGAGTAGCTATCTTTATATCTCCTCGCCCCCTCACCCCTTCACCTTCGTCTGCTTCTCGCCTTCGAGCAGGTAGATGCCGGTCAGGTAACCGTTGTCGTACAGTTCGCCGATTTTCAATTTCCCCTCGAAGCTGATCGGGAGGTCCATCAACGGCGGCACTCCCTTACCTTTCATCTTCACGATGACCCACTCGTTGATTTTCGGCATCACACCGTAGCAGCACATCATCGCATCTTTCACCAAAAGAAATTCCGTCACGAGACCTTCCTTCATTTTGATCGGCAACATGAAGCCGGTCACCACCACTTTCTGCGCGTCGAGCTGCTTGATTCGTTCCGGTATTTGCTCGGCACCCTTCTTCACCGCCGATAGTCCGTTCGCCCCCACCGTGTCATAGGTAGGCGGCGTAAACTCAAACGATGCGAGCTGCTCGAAACCCACGATCAGGAAACCGTCATCATTGAGCACCGGTTTCGTGGCCGATGCCGGCACGGGAATGGCCGGAGTTGCTTTCTCCTCCACCGCTTGCGCCTGCACCAGCAAGCCGAGCAGCGCCAAGCCAGTTGAAAAAACGAGGGATTTGGCGCGAGGGATATTCACGAATTAAAATTGAACCGTTAGCTAATCCCTTCAATTGCGTCTGTCAAAGTTTTGCCCGTTGCAACACATCCTCACTCATCCTGATCCCAACCCTTGGAGAGAAGTGGAACGTGGAAACAAGATGAGCCTGTCACGGCACAAACCAGATGAACTGTATCGGAGGTGGAGCGCGACCTTCCGACTTCGCCAAAACGACAACGGCCACCCGGGAGTAGCCGTGTTTGAGCCGCAGGCGAAAACACGGTGTCTTACAGCCCCGTTTTCGGGCTTCGCCCTCAAACGAGGCTACCCGCACGCGGCAAACCCATACCCACGTGGTCGGGAGACCCGTGCCACTTCCCCACCACGTCAGGCTCCGCGCTCTCCGCGCTCTCCGCGTTAATTGTATTTTATCCCGAATCGCGGCGGAGGTGAGCTCACGATAATTCCTTGAGGTCAGGATGTCTGCGCCAGGCAGCATGTCACCCCGAGAACCAACCCGAGAGCCAATGCCATTACCCGGCAACCCCATCAGCGGTATGGCTGGTGCAGCTCGACCGGCGCGCCCTTCTTGCGCAGTCGGAGATTCACCATCTCTACGCCAAACGAGAAGGCCATGGCGAAGTAAACATACCCCTTCGAGATGTGCGCGCCCGTGCCTTCCGCGACCAACGTGACACCGATGAGAATGAGAAAGGACAGCGCGAGAATTTTGAGTGTGGGATGCTTGTTCACGAAATCACTGATCGAGCCCGCCGCCAGCAGCATCACCCCCATGGCCAGAACGACGGCAGTGATCATCACGCCGAGATGCTGCGCCATGCCCACCGCAGTGATGACCGAATCGAGGGAGAACACGATATCGAGCAGCATGATTTGCACGAGCACCTGACCCATCTTTGCCCCGGTCTTGCCGGGATTGGCGTGGCCATCGTGACCCTCAAGTTTCTCGTGGATTTCCATGGTGCTCTTCACGAGCAGAAAAAGTCCGCCAATAATTAAAATCAGATCCCGTCCCGAGACGCCGTGCCCCAGCATCGTGAAGAGCGGCGTGGTGAGTTTCGCCATCCAGGCAATACTCGCCAGCAGCGCGATGCGGGTGATGAGGGCGAGCATGAGGCCGGTCTGCCGCGCCTTGGCCTGTTGCTCCTGCGGCAGTTTCCCGGCGAGAATCGAGATGAAAATAATATTATCGATCCCGAGGACAATCTCGAGGCCGGTGAGTGTAAGCAGGCTAATCCAAGCCTGAGGGTCGTGTAGCCATTCCATAATGTCGGCCAGCAAGGCCGGGCCTCGCCCCGGCGTCAATAATCACCTCACCGGACACAACCGTTGACTCAGCTTTGGCTGTGCAGCAAGAGCAGGATGCACGGGCTGTGCTGGTAGTTTCAGATCAAAATAAAATAAGACGTATAGGACTTATAAGTCCCATCTCCCAAAAAGCCCAGGCCCACCGTTTCGCCCGGCTTCATCCCGCCTTACGGCCACTGCCGCGAGCGGCTCTCTTACCAGAAATCCGAAATCGTCTACGATCTCACCTTCCGTTTCTGCGAACGCTTTCTCAAACGAGATGATCGCACCGTCGATCAAATGGTCCAGGCCGCCCGCTCTGAAAAACAGAATATCGCCGAGGGCTCGAAAGCCTCCGGCACCTCCAAGGAAATGGAAATCAAACTCACCAACGTGGCCCGCGCCAGCCTCGAGGAACGGCTCGTCGATTACCAAGACTTCCTGCGCGTACGCGATTTCCCCCTCTGGGCGAAGGATTCGAAGGAAGCACTCTACGTTCGAAAACCCGGAACCAAGTCCCCTACGACCTATGAGACTTATAGGACCTGTGTCGACACCCCGCCACCCGGGGCGATCGCCAATATCGCCATCTGCCTGATCCACCAAGCCAACTACCTGCGCGATCAACTGATCCGGCGACTTGAGCAAGGTTTTCTCAAAGAAGGCGGCCTTCGCGAACACATGACTAAAGCCCGCCTGCAAAGCCGCGCCCGCTAAACTCGCGCGCAATGCACGCCTACTTCGCCGCCATCGCCTGACCCGCGATCCAGCCAGTAGTCCAGGCGTTCTGAAAATTAAAACCTCCCGTGACGCCATCGATGTCGAGAAACTCTCCCGCAAAATGCAGCCCGGGCACGCGCCGGCTTTCCATCGTCTTGAAATCCACCTCGCTCAACCGCACGCCACCGCACGTGACGAACTCTTCCTTGAAAGTGCTCTTCCCCGCCACGGCAAATTCCCCCTCGCACACCTGCGCCGCGAGCGCGCGCAACGCCGCACCCGGGGCCACCGCCCATTGCGTTTCCAGTTTGAGTCCCGCTGCGCCCAGCAGTTTCTCCCACAAGCGCGCCGGCAAGCCCAGCGGGCACCACGTCCCAAGTTGTTTTTTCGGATTGTTCGCGCGCGCCTGCTCGAGCGCCGCGCGGGCGGACTCCACGGTGTACGAAGGCGCCCAGTTCACCCGCAGTTTGAATTTATAGTCGCAGTCATGCAGCACCCGCGCGCCCCACGCCGAGAGCTTCAACACCGCCGGTCCACTCAAGCCCCAATGGGTGACGAGCAGCGGCCCGCGCTCCTTTAATTTCAGCCCCACCACCTCGACCGCCGCTTCCTCCACCGCCACGCCCGGCAATTCCTTCAGACGCGAATCCTCGATATTAAAAGTGAACAACGACGGCACCGGCAACTCGACCGTGTGCCCGAACTGCCGCGCAATTTCGAAACCCGCGTTGGCTTTGTTCCCTCCCGTCGCCAGCAGCAGACGGTCGCATAAAACCGTCTCGCCCGTCGTGAGCGTAAGATCGAAGGTAGGGCGCGTTATCCCTAACGCGCCGTCCGCTGGGGGTGAGGCTAACGGCGCGTCAGGGATAACGCGCCCTACCCGCTGCACTCCGCAACTCGTCCGCACCACGACGCCGGCTTTTTTCGCCGCGTCCACCAGGCAATTGATGATCGTCTGCGAACTGTCGCTGACAGGAAACATCCGCCCATCCTCCTCCGTCTTCAGCTCAACGCCTCGCGCCTCGAACCACGCCACGGTGTCACGTGGCTGCCAGCGGCTGAAGGCCCCGAGCAACTCCCGATGACCGCGCGGATACCGCTTCACCAGCTCGCGCGGCTCGAAGCAGGCGTGCGTGACATTGCAGCGCCCGCCACCGGACACCTTCACCTTGGCGAGCAGATGCGCGGTGGCTTCGTAAAGCGTGACGGTGCCGGTGGGATCAGCTTCCGCGCAGGTGATGGCGGCAAAATAGCCCGCTGCGCCGCCTCCCACTACGATATGTTTCCGCTGTGTCATCCCCGGAGCGTTCCGGGCCGGAAGACATTTGTCGAAAAAGAAACACCGCAGCCGACCCCTCGGCTGCGGTGTCATGGTTCATTTCATCCACCCGGGATGAAAAATTGCTTATTTCTCCGCGCCGGGACGGTCGTGATGGCGAGCACGGCGCTCCTGAAACTTGGTCCGCATTTCCTCGGCCTTCTTGCGCTGCTCCGGCGTCATCAAGGCCTGCCGCTTGCCTTTGGATTCCTCCGTCAGACTCTTCATTTTCCCCTTCCTCTGCTCCTCGCTCAACGAGGTGTCGGCCTGGATCGCCTCAGCCGCCGCTTTCTGCTCCTTCATCAGTCCTTTCATTTTGGCCTGCTGGTCTTCGGTCAGACCCAGCTCCTTGGCCATGTGTTTGCCACCTTCCTTGAAACGCTCGCGGCGTTCTTCGCGGCGTTCAGGTGAGGGAGCGGCCGGACCGGTGTCTTCCGCGCGGATGGCGGGTAAGGTGCAGGCGATGACGCCCAGCGTGAGGAGGAATATTTTGGCAGTGGTTTTCATAAGTTTTATAGGGAGATTTTTGTTTACTGGGGAAAAGACGAAGGTCCGACCGGTCTCGTTTCAGCTATTACATGGAAAAAGTTTCACCTCCCCCGTAACCCCAATCACCCTGCTATCGTCCGTGGGCCGCAGATCTCATGGAGCGTGGCAAGGCCACCGGCAATAGAACGAGGCCTCGCTTTACTTCGCCGACGCTTTTGCCCAGCTTCCCCGACCATGATTGAAGTTAACGGTCTCACCAAACGCTATGGCGACTTCACCGCAGTGCAGGATCTGACATTTACGGTCCAACCCGGTGAAGTCATGGGCCTCGTCGGCCCCAACGGCGCCGGCAAGACCACCACACTGCGCTGCGCCACGGGCATCATCCCGGCCACCGCAGGCTCCCTGCGCGTCGCGGGCATCGATCTCGCTGCGGACCCCGTCGCCGCCAAACGCCAGCTCGCGTTTTTCCCCGATGAACCCCGGCTCTTCGAACACCTGACCGTGCGCCAGCATTTGGCCTTCGCCGCCAAAATCTACCACGTGCGCCAGCACGAAATCCGCGCTGAGGCCTTGCTCGCCGAACTTGAAATCGCCGACAAAGGGGACCAGTTGCCCGCCGAGCTTTCCCGCGGCATGAAGCAGAAGCTCGTGATCGCCTGCGGCCTGTTGCACTCGCCCAAGGTCATGTATTTCGATGAGCCCCTCACCGGCCTCGATCCCCTCGGCATCCGCCGCATGAAGGACACGATCAAGCGACTCGCCCGGGAAGAAGGGGCCGCGATCATTCTCAGTTCGCACCTGCTCAGCCTGCTGGAGGAAATTTGCACCCACGTGCTCATCATGAAAAAAGGCCGGCGCATCGCGCTCGGCACGCTGCCGGAAGTCGTCGCGCAATTCAGCCATGGCGAAACCGACGTCAGCCTCGAGGAAGTCTTCATCCGGGCCACCGGCGGCACGGAAACCTGAGCGCCATGCACGTTTTTCGCGCTCTGCTCTACTTGCGGCTCATGTCGCTGCGCAATGCCGTAGGCCACCAAGTGCGCCGCCTGCGCCAACCCAAGTACCTCATCGGGGCCATTGCCGGCGCGGCTTATTTTTGGTTTTTCTTTTTTCGCCAAACTGGAGCAGGCAACCCAGTCGGAGTCATGAGCGAAATTTTAAAAGAAGGCCGGGTGGAATATTTCGCCGCCGCCATGTTCACGCTCTATCTCTTGGTCACCTGGATCACCCCGTCAGACAAACCCGGGCTTGCCTTCTCGGAAGCCGAGGTCGCGTTTCTTTTCCCTGCGCCCCTCGCACGCCGTCAATTGATCCACTACAAGCTGCTCAACGGTTTGTTGATGTCACTTTTTGGCGCGTTCTTTTTCACGTTGTTATCCAGTACCACCCGGGGCAATTGGCTCGGCGCGTTGCGTACCCTCGGCGCGTGGTGGTCGATCAACGCCACCCTTTCCCTGCACAACACCGCCGCCGCGCTCACGATCACCCGACTCTCGGCCGCCGGCCTCGGCACCGGTCGCCGCCGCGCCCTCATCGTGAGCCTGCTGCTCGCCGCGCTCACCACGGGGGCGTTTTTCGTTGATCGCGATGGCTGGACTTCTCTCGAAATCTTACTCTGGCCGGCCCGCTTGGCCGTGCGGCCGTTCCTCGCCGATAGTTTTGGCCACTACCTGCTCGCCCTCATTCCCGCCGCCGGTCTGGTCGCCCTGCATTATATCTGGTGCCATCGCCTCGAAACCCCTTTCGAAGAAGCCTCCATCGCCCAAGCCCAGAAACTCGGCGAACGCATCACGCGCCTGCGTGCCGGCAAAGGCCTGCGTTTCGGCGGCAAGGCCAAGGCGCAACGCGGTCCGTTCCCTCTCGGCGACCGCTTGCCACCGGAATTCGCCTTCCTCTGGAAAAATCTTCTCGCCGCACCCAGTTATCTTAACCGCAAAGTTTTTCTCGGCGCCGCCGCGATTATTTATCTCGGCATGACTTGGTTGATGAATCATCCCGCCGATGACGGGCCCAAGATCGCCGGTGCCGCTGGGGTAATTGCCCTCATCTTGCTGGCTTATCTGCTGATCTTTGGACCCCAACTCGCCCGCAACGACCTGCGCGGCGACATCGGCAATGCCGATATGCTCAAGGCCTACCCGCTACCCGGTTGGCGCATAGTCCTTGGCAGCCTGCTTGCCCCCGCTGTCATCATGACAGCCGTTGCCTGGCTTTTTCTGCTGATGGCCGGACTCGCCCTGCTCCCACCGTCTGGCGACAAAGCGCTCTGGTTCACCCCACAATTCCGGATCGCGCTCGTCGCCGCCCTCGCGGTCATCATGCCCGCCTTGCTCACCGTGCAACTCCTCGTGCCCAATACCGCCACGCTGCTGTTTCCTGCCTGGTCCCAAACCGCCCGCAGCATGGGCGGGGGCATGGACGTCATGGGCCAACGCATGATTTTCTTCTTCGGCCAAATTCTGTGCCTCGCGGCTGCGCTGATCCCCGCCGTCGTGCTTGGCGGTGGCACAATTTTTCTCACCCAATGGATGATCGGTCTGCCCGCCGCCATTGCCCTGGCCGTGATACCCGTGCTGCTCGTTTTCATCGGTGAGATTTGCCTCGGCGTCTGGTTCCTTGGTGAACGTTTCGAAAAACTCGACCTCTCCTCCGAACTGCGCGCATAAGCCAAATCATGCCGTCGAACCCGTATTTCCGCATGTGTGGAAGCAAACTGAAAGCCGCTCGCCGTTTCTTGTCGGGCCGACTTGTCCGCCAAAGCCTCGGCGACGGTGGAAGCCCGGCGTAGGCTGATCCACCTCGGCGATTGAGCGTCGGGGTGGAAACCGACGCCCACCCACCGCAAGATCTCGCCTTAGCCGGTACGATGCAGTCGAGAGTCCAGCGGGAGCTGAGAGCCCGATCCTCCGAGCTGGCAAGTGTGATTTAATGACGGAAAGCTGTATTCCCTGTATGGTCTGGCTCTAGTCTCACGACTCTGGACTACATCGCTCTCGCCTAATAAAGCCCCATGGACTTCATCCGCCTCACCACCCTCGCCCAGCAAGTCGTCGCCGCCGCCGAAAAACGCCTGCCCGCCGACGTCCGGGCGGCCGCCGAATCCGTCCCAGTTTGCTACGAGCCGCTCCCCAACGCCGCCCTCCAAGCCGAAGGCCTGGAAGCGGACGTCCTGGGCCTGTTCGTCGGCAATGAGCATGGCAGCGAATTCCGTGGGGAAACCTCGCCGCTCCCGCCCCAAATCCTGCTTTTTCTGGAAAACATCTGGGATCAGGCCGAAGGCGATGAGCCCGCCTACCGTGACGAGGTCCGCCTCACCTACCTCCATGAACTCGGCCATTACCTCGGCTGGGACGAAGACGAGGTGGCCCGCCGCGGGTTGGAATAGCTCCTGTTTTCAAATCCACTGAAACCCAGCAAACGTAATTTTTTTGGCCACAAGAAGGCATCAAAGATATCATGCCAGTCGGGGAAGGATTCCCGTGCGCTTATAGGCGCCTTGAAAGAATCGGTGGCGATCTCATCTTGTGCCTTTTGGTGGCTAAAATTCAGGGAATTCAACTCACCGCCAGCCGCAATCATGCCGGACAAACCTTCAAACCCTAAAATCCCTTTGGGGCCTCCCCGCAAAAAGGGGTGGAACCAATGGCAATCTTCGCTTTCATTTGGCCAGTGAATATGATTATACATCAATCAATCCGGCTCAATGGAGCCGGATTGCTGTCAATCCAACCATGAAGAAGTTCCTCACCATCCTTTTGTGCGTCGCCGCTTTTGCCGGCACCCACACCGCCCAAGCCGCCCAGGTCAAACGCTCCACGCTCCTTGAGCGCATGGACACCTGTGAAGCCATTTTGCAGGACCTCCAGTCCAGCACCAAGACCGCCATCCCCGCCGACATTCTCCGTCGGGCCCGAGGCCTCGTGATCGTCAATCAGGTGCAGGCCGGCTTCATCTTCGGCGTGAAAGACGGCTATGCCATCGCGATGGTCCGCCGGCCCAACGGTCGCTGGTCCGTCCCCGCCTTCCTCAACACCGGTGAAGCCAGCCTCGGCCTCCAAGCCGGCGTCAAGGCCATCAATACCGTCTACGTGATCCTCGACGACGCCACCGCCCGCCTCCTCCTCAACCGCAAGGTCAACTTCGGAGCCGAAGCCAAGGCCGTCGCCGGCGTCCGCGCCTCCGAGTCCCAAGCCGTGACCAAACAAATCCCGGGCAACGCCAACGTCCTCGTCTACTCCCTGCGCGAAGGCTACTATCTCGGACTCGCCATCAAGACCGGTTTCATGTCGCCGAACGAAGAAGCCAACCGCGTCCTCTACAACAGCACCAACAAACTTCCTGAGTTGCTCTACAGCGACTGGGTGCAGCCACCACCAGAGACGCGCTTCATCATCAACTACGTCACCAAGCTCACGCAGTAAGGTCCTGAAAAAAACTTCCCAAAACCCGCCGCAAATCACGGCGGGTTTTTTATTGGGCCGAAACCCAAATCAGAAGCCGATGGATCGGCGTAGCCACAGGCCCGAAGGCCTGTGGGCTTAATCAGGCCGGTCGCGTTCTTCGTAGGTTGCGAGCTCGCCTCGCAACGCAGCGCGACCAGCGCGCCACCTACCACAGCAGGCGGCCCCTCCTAAGGCGGGTAAGCTCCGCCCGCTCCAACCCGCTCCACCTCGTGCTTCCCCCTGACCAGCCGGTCGCCGGGCAGCACGCCCCTTTCCCCGCCAGATGCCTACTCAAGGGATAGTGTATCAGCATGGTTTTCACCGAACTCAAACCGCAGTTCGAGCAACTTCCCCATGAAAAGCGGATCAAGGAACTGGCCTTTTTGAAACACCTGTTGCGGTCGGAAATCCCGAGTACCAAAACGAGCTGGCCCGCCGCCACGCCGAAATGGATGCCGGTCGCAAAGTGAACTGGGAAGATCTAAAGAAACAACTCGGGCTGTCCTGACGTGATCGCTTACGCCCTGGTGCTAGACGAGACCGCCGCCAAACCCCTGGCTCTATCGTCCCCAGCCAGCAACGAAAACTCGGCGTGATCTTGGACTGGTTAAAAATATCGCCCTTCCGTTCTGGAGATTTCCCGCAACGCGATACGACTGGGCGCCGGCACGAAGTGGCCCTAATCGAGGACTGGCTCGTCACTTTCTGGAGTGACCACGCAATGCGCGAAATCCGTATCGTGAACCTCGACCACGTGGAAGGCTGAGATGTCACCATTCAGTCAATGGCTGAGAAGTAAAGATCCCCGGCATTTCACAAGACCACTCACGGCTTCATGCAATCAGCATCACCTCATTCTTTGGTGGGAGGGGTTTTACGCCCCGACTCAAAAACCGTCGCGGCATAAAGCCGCTCGCACCTCAATCCCAGCCGAAGCAAGTTTACTTGCCTCTGGTAGGCTTCGGGGTATCGGACCCAAAGGGAATAAAAAGTTGCTCCTCAGTGCAGGCGCGCGTGATTTTATAGGGAGAAGTAATTTTCCCGTTTGGTCTGGCTCTAGTCTCTCGACTGCGCCGTTCCAGTTAAGGCGCCATCACCCCCGCACTTCCCGCAAATACTGCACGAGCTCCTGCAAGACCGCCTCCGCCACCCGCTCCTGCACCGTCACGCGATCGGCTCCGGGCACTTCCACGAAACCGGAAATCACCATCACCGCGCCGCCTCGCACCCGATGGCAAATCGCCCACCACGCATGCGGTGTCTTCACTTTTTTCTTTGGCTCGGGCTCGGCATAGCCGGTAGTCGCGACGGCGAGTTGCGCACCGAATAAATTCAGCGCCCCCGAGGCCATCTCGACCGCCACGCGTTGCGAGACGCAATCCACGCTCTTCGCATGCACCCGGTTCACGCCGAGCTGCTTGACCTTTTGCTCGAGCGTGTAGGTCGTGATGCCACCGAGAAAATAGTCCGACGCCCCCGATACCGCCGCAATCTGCGCCTGGACCTGGCCGGCCGTCAGGCTTTCCGCCACCGCCAGCGTCAGCGCCGGCTTCTGCATAATAAGTTTTTTCAGTTCGGCTGCATTGGTCATGCGTTGAACCTGTCCAAACCAACGCAGAAGAGAAGCCTGCGTTTGCCGCATCGATGATGGTTGTGGTAGGGCGAAGCGTCCCCGCTGAGCCGCGCGCGAACAACGGCTCACCCGGAAGGTTCGCCCTACCTCCCCTAAAAATGCCTCGGTGAAAAACCGCCGGAAACTATCCCTTCTCCGCCGCGAGCGCCCGCTTCAACCGCCAATGCTGGCCGGCGTGGAGAATATACCCCGCACACTTTTCGGCTCCGCAGCGACACGGATGATCGCGCGCCTCGCCATAACTGAATCCATAATTAAAATTCAACTCCTCGCCGGGCGCGATATCCCGCAACGCCACAACCCAAATCCGCCCGCGCACATCATGCGTCTCGCAGTTGGGCGCACACGAATGATTGATCCGCCGCGCCAGATTCCACGGCACCCGACCATCGATATCGTAGCGCTTGTTAATAATGAAAACATACACGCAACCATCCCCACCGGCCGCGAGCCGGGCCAACCGCGCATCTTCGCGGCGCAACGCCTCGGCCTTCGTGATAATTTCACCCCCGTACTCGATGATCCGCGTATCCTTCGCGATGAAATCCCGGGCGTACAAACCATACCCATGCACGCCCGAACGACCCAAGCGCACGGTTGCCGGGATTTTTCCCCGGCGTCTTTCCCCCACGACGACGCGGCTCATTTCAATTCAACTCCGACGGGACAATGATCGCTGCCCTTGACGTTCGGCTCGATCCACGCGCGCTTGAGTCGCGTCTTCAGCGCCGCCGAAGCCATGCAATAATCGATCCGCCAACCGATGTTTCGCTCCCGTGCCCCCGCCCGATACGTCCACCAACTGTAATGCCCGGGCCCTTTTTCAAATTGCCGGAACGTATCAATGAAACCCGCATCAATAAAATCGCGAAACCCGGCCCGCTCCTGGTCGGAAAACCCCGGGTTGCCTACGTTCTCCTTCGGTCGGGCGAGATCGATCTCCTCGTGGGCCACATTCAAATCGCCGCAAAACACCACGGGTTTTTTCTTCTCCAGTTGCTTCACATAGGCAAGCAGCGCGCGATCCCACTCTTGCCGAAAGTCGATCCGCGCCAGCTCCGGCTGGGCATTCGGCACATAAACTCCGACCACATAACAATCCGCCAACTCCGCCGTGATCGCCCGCCCTTCCGCATCATGCGCCGGCAAGCCGATGCCCTTCGTCACGGCCAGCGGCTTGTCACGCGTGAAGAGCGCCGTCCCGCTGTAACCTTTTTTCTCGGCCGAATTCCAAAAAAGTTCGTAGCCCTTCGGCCAGACCACGCCCTGCACATCGCCGGGCAACGCCTTCACCTCCTGCAAAAAAATCACGTCGGCCGCCGAGGCCGTCATCCAGTCGAGCAAGCCCTTGCCGAGGGCCGCCCGCACACCGTTCACGTTCCAGGAAAGCATTTTCATCCGGGCCAGTTCGACCAATCGCCCGCACTGCGCAATCTGTTTTCAGCCGCCCCTGCGCAATTTTTCATTCCGTGCCTACGGTTCGAGGTCGGTGGCGTGCTCGCCACGCCATTCTGCTGGCCAGCAGAACGCGACAAGCGCGTAACCTACCTGTCAGGCCTGGTAGGCGGGTTGTATCACAGCCGTAGATGCGTCTGTCTTGCAGCCGCCGCGTGTGAGTCATCACGGCCGGTGCATCGGCCTTCGCCATGGCTACCCGACAAGAGCCCCCGGCCTTACGGCGAATCATCACTGGGATAACTCTACCTGCCTGCAACCAGCAGGCCCCATGCCCAAATTCTCCCCCAGATGACACAGCCCGCTCTTGTCATCCGCCCTCCGCCCCATGAATGTCGCCCGCTCTTGAGCTCCTCCGCTTTCCAACCTCTGCCTTTGGGCCAATGCATTCCGGCCAGTCCGCACGCCGTGTCGTGCAGCCTGCCGACCATGCATGCCATCCGCGGCTACGAGGAAAAGAATCCCGAGATCATCCGCCAACTCACGTCGGGCTACCCGCGTTTCGTCGTCCATCCTTTCGCGCGTCAGCTCGCAGAACACTATCTCGCCAGCCTGCTACCGGCCCAACCGAATCACACCCTCTGGCTCACCGCCTCCGCCCGCATGGCCGCCGCCCTCACGGCCCACCTAGCCTCGACTGCCGCCGTGGCACTTTTCCGCCGTGACGGTCTGCACGGAGTCTCGCACCCGAAATCGCCGGAAACCTTCCTGCGCGCGAAACTTTTCCTGCAAAACATCGGTGGGTTTATTTCGTCGCGTGAAGCCGAAGATCATCTCGTGCGGCTTGGCTTACGACCCACCCCCCACGTCGAGGAATCTTTCCCAGGCGATTCGCTGCCGGAAATCCATCGCCACCTCCACCGGACTCTTCCCGGCACCACGGCCGAAGATCTCTTCATCGCCAATTGCGGGATGAATGCGATCTACACCGCGTTCAAGGCGGTCGCCGAACTGCAAACTCCGCGCGGTCGCACCCTGTGGCTCCAACTCGGCTGGCTCTACCTCGACACCATCGCGATCCTGAAAAAATTCACCACGTCGCCCAGCGACTACGTTTATTTCCGCGATGTCGGTGATCTCGACGGCCTCACTCGGATTTTCACCGCCCACGGCTCGCGCATCGCCGGCGTGATCACCGAGGTCCCGACCAATCCGCTGATCCAAACGCCCGATCTGCCCGCGCTCGCCGCGCTCTGCCAGCAGCACGGCGCCCGGCTCCTCGTCGATCCATCGATCGCTTCGCTGCAGAATCTCGACGTCCTGCCGCATGCCGACATCGTCGTCACCAGCCTGACCAAGTACACCGCGAGCGAGGGCGATCTCACCGCCGGTCTCGCCGCCGTGAATCCCTCCGGCCCCGACGCCGCCGCGCTGCGCCGCTCCCTCGCCACCAATCTCGAACCGCTCTATGCCCGCGACGCCGCCCGGCTCGCCCATGAAATCGCCGACACCGAAAACGTCCTCGCCAGAATCCACGCGAGCACGCCCCACGTCGTGGAATTTCTCGAAAAACATCCGGCCATCCGCGACGTGTATTGGGCACTGCAATCCGCGAGTCGCAAAAATTTTCTCAAGATCGCCCGCCGGCCCGACGCCACGGGCGGCATGATCACCTTCACGCTCCGCAAACCCGGCGCGCTCACCCGCGTCTACGATCATCTGCGTCTGCCCAAGGGCCCCAGTTTCGGCATGAAGACCACCTTGATTTGTCCCTTCATGTATCTCGCGCACTACGATCTCGTGACGACTCCCGCCGGTCTCGCCGAACTCGCCGCCAGCAAACTCGACCCCGATCTGCTCCGTCTGTGCATTGGCACCGAGCCCGTCGAAGAAATCATCGCCGCCCTCGCTGAAGCGTTGGCCTGACGAGCTCAGGTCACTGAACGATAAATCCTGTTCGTTCGCCTTCTCATAATCCTCCTCGTTCGCCTCTCCACCAATCGCGAGTAAGAGAAAGACTGCGGGAATGAGAAGGATCCTTCACCCCTTTCACTCGCCCGCTCACCTTCAATTCATCGCTGCCCATGCCCTCCTGCACGCTTGCGTTGAAGATCATCCCCAACGCCCCGCAGAATGAAATCGTCGGCTGGCTGGGTGAAGCGCTCAAGGTGAAGATCCACGCCCCCGCGCTCGAAGGCCGCGCCAACGACGAACTCCTCGAATTTCTCGCAGAAAAACTCGGCTTGCCCCGCCGTTGCGTCACCCTGCTCCGCGGCGACAAATCCCGCCAGAAAGTGGTGCAGCTCGAGGGACTCGACGCGTCCCGGCTGAAAACCCTCCTGGGGAATTTGTAGTCTAATAGACTACTTTCCCTCTGATACCGATCCCCTCGTCTATCGGAACTGTAGGGCCGGTGCTTGCGCCGACCAAGGCTGCCGCAAGCCGCAGCCCTACAAAATCTCGATACAAATATTAACAAAACTCACGGGCTTGCCGTGCTCCGTTGCGAGGCAAGCTTGCAACCTACCCCAGCTCACAGGCCCGCCCGACGAAGGCGGGTCAACCGCTGCAATCGCCAGACGAGCAGCACCGCCGCGCTAAAAAGTCCGCTGGCCAGACCGATCCAGATGCCGATCGGGCCAAATCCAAAACGAAAAGCCAGCAGGTGCGCCACCGGCAGAGATACGAGCCAGTAGGCGATGAACGTGATCACCGTCGGCACTTTCACATCAGTCAGACCGCGCAACGCCCCGGATGCGACCACCTGGGCACCATCGAAAAGTTGGAAGACCGCCGCCACGACCAGCAAATGCGACGCGAGCGTTATCACCGCTCCGTCCGCCGTGAATCCTCGCGCCAGCACCGCTCCGCCGATCATGAACACCGTGGCGAATATTACCATGAGCACGCTCGCAAAGCCCAGCGCGCCAAATCCGATCGGACGCAGCAACTCATTCCGACCTTCGCCCCGTGCCCGGCTGATCCGAATGCTCGTCGCCATCGAAAGTCCGAGCGGCACCATAAAGGTGAGCGCGGCGCAGCTCAGCGCGATCTGATGCGCCGCCAGCGCAACCGCACCCAGCCAGCCCATCATCAACCCGGCCGCGCCAAACGCGCCCGACTCAAACATCAAGCAGCCCGCCGCGGGTCCGCCGATCGCCAGCATCTCGCGGAAACGCGCGCGTGACCAATTTATCTTCCCGTTGCTTGCTCCACTCGGCTTTCGTCTCAACCACAACGCGATCATGCCCACCGCCAGCAGGCGCGCGAGCAAGGTCGCCAGCCCCGAACCAGTCAGCCCGAGCGCAGGTGCGCCGCAATGACCCCAAATAAAAATCCAGTTGAGCCACGCGTTCAGCGCAATATCGGCGAGCATGATGCTCGTACCCACCCAAGGCCGGCCAAGGGCGTCGAGATACTGCCGCTGCACTTGAAAATACAACACCGGTACGAGTGATGCGGCAATCAGCAGAAAAAACGGCTTCATCACTGCCACCACTTCGATTGGCTGACCGAAGCGATGCAGTTGAGTCGACAACGCAACCTGCAAACCGAACGCCGCCAGCCCCACCACGAGCGCCAGTACTTTGCCGTGAAGCAACCACGTCGCGCAGCCCGCCTCGTCGCCCGCGCCGTGATCCCGCGCGGTGAGCACGGCCACCGGCAACAACAACCCGAGGCCCACGAGATAAAACAATCCGAACAAACTGTGCGTAAACGCCGCCGCCGCCAACTCCACCGTGCCGACCCGCCCGATGAAGGCGTTGTCCGAAAGACCAATCAGCATCTGGCTCACCTGGCCCACGATCATGGGCAGGGCGAGCGCCAGCGTCAGACGGAGTTCTTGGAAAATCGTGCGCACGGTTAATGGAAGCCATCAGCAAAACAGGAATCCGGCAACGGCCCAAGTTTCCTTTCGTGTATTTATCGGACTTCACCCTCACTGGACCGCATGTCTGCCACGGCCCTGCTTATCGTGCTCATCGCCGCGTTCACCCATGCGACGTGGAATCTCGCGGCGAAACGCGCGGGCGGTGGTCTGCCGTTTGTCTGGCTGGGCTGCACCCTGGGCTTGGCGTTCTATGCGCCTGCAGTGACCAGCTACTGGCTCTGGCAACACCCCGTGCTGTCTGGCAGCGCGTTGCTGGTGATGCTCGGCAGCGGCGTGATAAAAACGATCTACTCCCTCATTCTCCAGCGCGGCTACCGCACCGGAGATTTTTCGCTCATCTATCCGTTGGCGCGTGGCACCGGCCCGCTTTTTTCCACCATCGCGGCCATCATCATCTTCGGGGAAAGACCCTCGGCTCTCGCGCTCGCCGGCGGCGGCATCATCGTCGCTTCGGTTTTCTATCTGACCGGCGGCGCTTCGTTGCTGCATCAAAGCCGCGCGCATTTGCGCAACGCCATGTATTTCGGCCTCGCCACGGGATTGTGCATCGCGACTTACACCGTCTGGGATCAACGCGCCGTTTCCCATCTCGGCATCCCGCCGCTGCTCTACGATTGCGGCACTTCGCTCGTGATGTTTGCGCTGCTCACCCCGTTTGCCTGGCCGCGCCACGCCGAAGTCGCCCGCGAATGGCGCGAGCACAAATGGCACGCTGCCGCCGTCGGCGGGCTCGGCGCGGTCGGCTACGTGCTGATTCTCACCGCGATGAGTTTCACGCCGGTCAGTTACATCGCCCCCGCGCGGGAAATCAGCATCGTGATCGGCGCCTTCTTCGGCGCGAAATTCCTCAAGGAAGCCGAAGGCAAACGCCGCCTCCTCGCCGCCGCCGGCATGACGGTGGGGCTCATCGCGCTGGCGCTGGGTTGAGTGCGTGCCGCCACGCATAGGTCGGTTGCGCGCTCGCCGCACAACGTTGCGCGAGTCGGTTGTGCGCTCGCCGCACAACGTTGCGCGGGTCGGTTGTGCGCTCGCCACACAACGTTGCGCGAGTAGGTTGTGCGCTCGTCGCACAACGTTGCGCGAGTAGGTTGTGCGCTCGCCACACAACGTTGCGCGAGTAGGTTGTGCGCTCGCCGCACAACGTTGCGCGGGTAGGTTGTGCGCTCGCCGCACAACGTTGCGCGAGCAGGTTGTGCGCTCGCCACACAACGTTGCGCGACAAGCGCGCAACCTACCGAGCCACGCCATCATCGCACTGGGTTAAAACGGACTCCAAGGTGGAACCCGGCCTCCGGACGGGTTTTGAAATCAGCGCGGCCAAAAAACGCATCCGGTGGCCGCGTTCCACCAAGAGCCACGCCATCATCGCGCTGGCGCTGGGTTGAACGACTGTTCCAGCGCCGCCATCAACGAGCGGGTGACCGGGTTGCGACCCAAATCGAAACGATGCCCGTCCCCTTGCACCACCGGCATGACGCCGAGCAGCGCGTTGGTCACGAAGACCTCGTCCGCCTGCCACAGCTCCGCGAGCAACCCTTCGCGTTCGTTTACCTGTTCATGATTCTTTTGCCCGATCACCCAAGCACGCATCACGCCGGGCAAAATTCTGCTCGGCAACGGCGACGTGATGATCTCCCCGGCCTTCACGAAAAACACATTGGTCGCCGTGCCTTCGAGCACCACATCGCGGGGATCAACCATGACCGCTTCATCAAACCCCGCGGCCAGCGCCGCTCGTTTCGCGCGGATGTTTTCCTGATTGGCCAGTGACTTCACTGAGAATCGCGCATCCTCGCGCCGCGCGCAACTCACGCTCAAGATCCGGAACCCAGCCACGTAGCGCGCGGGCGCATAGTTCACTCCGCGAGCCATAATCAACTCCGACCAACCTGCGCCGTCCTTGAATACGAAAATTTTCAAATTTCCCTCGATCATGGCGTTGGCGGCAATGACTTGTGCGCAGCGTGCCGGGAATTTTTCCGGCGCCTGAAGTGGGGTTGCCCCGATCAAGCCGCACGAGGCCGCGAGTCGCGTGCCGTGTGCGTCGAGCAACTGCGGCTGCCCGTTGCGCACGCGCACGGTTTCATATAATCCTTCGCCGCCGGAAAATCCCGGGCCGAGCGCGGGCACAATCAACTCCGCCGTCGCCACCGCGATCCCGTTATACAGCGCCGTTGCCAACCAAGGTGCGTCGACCGGATTCATGGCCGATCCTCCCCGAGAAGCGCCGCGCGCATGGCGCGCCCCTTGACGAGCGTTTCCTCGTATTCACTGGCGGGATCGGAATCGGCGACAATCCCACCGCCGACCTGATAGTACGCCTGCCCCGAGCGACAAAGAATCGTACGGATGGCGACGTTGAAATCGCAGGAGCCATCAAAACCCAGATAGCCGATCGCGCCCGTATAAACGTGGCGGCGGCAAGGTTCGAGTTCGCGGATGATTTGCATGGCGCGGATTTTGGGGGCACCGGTGATTGAACCGCCGGGCAACATCGAGCGCAAGCCGTCGAAGACATCCCGGCCCTCGGCCAGTTCGCCGGAAATCGTGGCCACCAGATGAAAAACCGTCGGATGCGTTTCGAGCCGGTGGCGTTCCTCCACTTGCACCGAACCGAAGCGGCAGACGCGTCCCAGATCATTGCGCTCCAGATCGACAATCATCAACAGCTCCGCGTGATCTTTTTCGCTGGCGGACAACTCGGCGCTCAGGCACCGGTCTTCCTCGCTCGTGCACCCGCGTGGACGCGTGCCTTTGATGGGGCGCGTGATCAGCCGCCGGCCATCACTGCGCAACAAAAGTTCCGGCGAACTGCTGAGAATCTGGTGGCTCCCGGCATTAAGGTACGCGCCAAATGGTGCCGGACTCAGCCGACGCAACCGCTGATAGATCGCGAAAGGATCTTCCGTTGTCGCCAAAGCAAAGCGCTGCGCAAAATTCACCTGATAGACGTCGCCCGCCGCGATGTAATCTTTGATGCGGATGACGCGGGTGAGATATTCTTCCCGGCTCAGATTCGCCCTCAAGTCGGCCGCGTTGCAGGACGACGGCGCAACGGGCACCGCATCGACGAACGTGGCCGCCTCGCTGACCGCCGCCCGCAAACCCGCCAGTATTTCCACCGCGTTCCGTTGCGCCACCGGATGGGCAATCGCGTAGGTTTTGCCCGACGCATGATTGTGCGCGATCACCCCGTCGTAGAAACCAAACCGGGCATCCAGCAGAGCGGGATCATCGACCGCCGCCCTCACCGCCGGTTCACTCCGCACGCCAAATTCATAACCAAAATATCCGACCGCGCCTCCACCAAACGGAATTTCTCCTGCCCGAGGCGCGCGATAGCGTCCGAATAATTCGCGCAGATGCCCCAGCGGTTCAGCCCGCACTTCCTCGCTGGTTAGGCCGCTCGTCACGATGACCCGGTCGGGCATGGCCTGCCACGTAAGAAAGGGATCAAAGCCCAGAAAAGAGAACGCGCGCTCACCGCTCGCTGCGGGCCGGGCGCTATCGAGATGAAAAAATCCCGGCCGGCCCCGCCAGGCACAGGCGAGTTTTTCCAGAGCGGGCGCGTTACTGAGCTCCTCGACGTTCATGGCAATCGCCACGGAAAGCCCGCGAGCTGCGAAAAATCTTCCCAACTCATGAGGCGTGACAGACCAGCCTCGCCGACCTGAGCGGCGAGATCGCAGACGTTCGTGTGGTTGAGCGAAAATTCCGGCGCGATTTCCGCCAGTGGCGTCAGCACGAAACTGCGCTCGTGCATCCGCGGATGCGGCAGCACCAACCGCTCTTCCTTGCTGACCACATCTTCATAGGCGAGGAGATCGAGATCGATCAGGCGCGGGCCCCAGCGTTCACGGCGCTCGCGCCCCATTTGGGCTTCGATCCAATGACAATGCTGCAACAGCCCCGCCGGGGCCAGCGTGGTCTCGATCAACACCACCATGTTCAAAAAATCCGGCTGCTCGAGCACCCCGACGGGTTTCGATTCATAAACCGACGAGCCGCGCACAATGACGAGGCCGGGATCCGCCGCGAGGCCCCGCAGCGCCGCCGCCAGATTGGCCAGCCGATCCCCGAGATTCGTGCCCAAGCCGAGATAGGCGGTCTTCATGGCCGCTGTTTCGAAGTCTCGATCGCGACGTAATCCAGCTGCCCGCCGAGCGCGGCCGACGGTTTGCGGACAATGATGGCCGCTTCCTGCACGCGCGGACACGTGGCCAGCACCTGCACGAGAATATCGTTGGCCAGTGTCTCGATCAGTTTCACACGGTCATGCTCCACGATTTTCCGGCACAGCGCGTAAAGTTGCAGATAGTCCACCGTGTGGTTCAGGTTGTCGGTGCGCGCGGCCTCGGCGATGTCGAGCGTCAGCGTGAGATCGACCATGAAGCGTTGCCCGAGCGTGTTTTCTTCCGCGAGCGCGCCGTGATAGCCGTAGAAGGCCATGTTCTTGAGGTGAATTTTTCCAGTCATGAGAGGGATGGTTTCGCGGCGGCGTGAATGGCGTGCGCCATGAGCGCAGCCCTCAGGTTGGCCCGCACATCATGCACGCGAATAAATTCCACGCCTTGGCCAACCGCCAGCACCGTGGTCGCCAGCGTTCCCTCCAAGCGCTCATCCGGCGGCAGAGCGAGGACGTGGCTGATCACGGATTTGCGCGACGCGCCCAGCAGCAACGGACAACCCAGCGCGCGGAGCTCACCGAGTCGCGCGAGAATCTCGAGGTTTTGCGCCTGCGTCTTCGCAAAGCCGATGCCCGGATCGAGCATCAGCTGGGCACGAGAAAGGCCTGCGGCAACCGCGATGAAAATCGAGCGCTCCAAAAATTCCGCGATGCGCTCCATGGTGGACCCGCTGATCGCCGAAAATCCGGCCTCGTGATGCATGAGGATAACCCCGGTCGCGCCACTCGCCGCGATCTCGGCCAACTCAGGATTCCGCTGAAACCCGTAAATATCATTCAGGATTTCCGCTCCGGCCGCGAGCGCCGCCCGGGCAACCGCTGGCTTATAGGTGTCGATGGAAAGCGGCACGCCAATTTCGCCAGCCAACGCTGCAATCACCGGCACGATGCGCGCGATTTCCTCCTCCGCAGAAACCTCCGTGTGGCCGGGCCGCGTGGATTGCCCGCCGAGATCGATGATCGCGGCGCCTTCGGCCACGAGTTGTTTAGCCTGCGCCACGGCAGCCGCGAGCGACTGATGGCGCCCGCCGTCAAAAAACGAATCCGGAGTCACGTTAAGAATCCCCACCAGCTTCGGCCGCCCATCGAGTGGCAAACTGCCCCCGCGAAACCGGAAGGTTCGCGAGCGAGCAGCGGTGGCCGCAACAGTTGTGATCGGGGAAGACATCGGGTGTGGTTACTCCTGATTGGCGCGGCGGTCAAAGCCGAACCACGCCATCATTACGCTGGCGCCGGAAACTCGACGGCGTAAGTTCGCCCCGTGCGTCGTTCCAAAGAAATCATTTTCCTCCTCGCGCTGCTCCTGAGCGCCATGGCGTTTGTGCTTTGGTATGTAATCGACCGGCGGGCGAAAATGCGCGCACAGCCGACCGGCCCCGAGTCGTCGCTCGGACCGAAGCCTTAAGGCTCGAATCACCCGAGGAGGTGGTCCCCGATTTCCCTATCGGCGACAAGCGTCGGTGTGGAAACCGACGACCACCCACGAGCTGGCTCCGTCCCATTGAATCTTCCCCTTCACCCTCTCTCGTTCACTTCCCCACCGGCACGACCGCCGCCAAGAGCGACGGCGTGCGCCGCTTGGGCGAAATCCAATGCGTGAAGCGGTCCAGATAAATATAGATGACGGGCGTGATGTAGAGCGTGAGCAACTGCGACACGACCAAGCCGCCCACCACGCACAGACCAAGCGAGCGGCGTGAATCGGCACCGGCACCTAACCCCAACGCGATCGGGAGCGCGCCGGCCAGCGCGGCGAAAGTCGTCATCATGATCGGCCGGAAACGGACGAGACAGGCCTCCACAATTGCCTTTTCCGGATCGAACGCGACCCCTTGCTCGCGCTCCTTGGCGATCGCGAAGTCGATCATCATGATGGCATTCTTTTTCACGATACCGATGAGCAGAATGATGCCGACAAAACCCATGATGTTTAATTCCTCTCGGAAGGCCCAGAGCGTGACGAGTGCGCCGAAGCTGGCCGCAGGCAGGCCGGAAAGAATTGTCAGCGGGTGGATGAAATTTTCGTAGAGAATCCCAAGCACGATGTAGATCACGAGAATCGCCGTAAGAATCAGCAGGCCCATGCCCTGCATGGATGAGGCGAAGGCTTGGGCCGATCCGACAAAATTATAGCTGATCGTCGCGGGCAACTCCCCCCGGACCGCCTTTTCGATCGCGGCCGTGGCGTCACCGAGCGCCACCCCAGGCTTGAGATTGAAGGAGAGCGTGACGGCCGGCAGTTGGCCCAGATGGGTGACGGTGAGCGGGCCGACGCTGCGCTTGAGCGTGGCCACGGTGTCGAGTGACACCTGCTTCCCGCTCTTGCTGCGCAAATAGAGGAGCGAAAGCGCGGAGGCGTCGCGCTGAAATTCCGGGGCCACCTCCATGATGACGTAATACTGGTTCGTCGGGGTGTAGATAGTGGAGACCTGCCGGGAGCCGAACGCACTGTAGAGCGTATCTTCGATCTGTTGCGGGGTGATGCCAAGCGTCGCGGCGCGGTCGCGCTGGATGTCCACCTGCAGTTGCGGGCTGGTGATTTGCATGTCGCTGTTCACGTCGATCAATTCGGGGATGCCCCGGAATTTCTCCTCCACCTTGGCACCGGCGGCGTAGAGCTCCGTCAGATCGTTGCCCGTCAGCGTGAACTGGTAGAGGGCCTTGGTCTGCTGCCCACCGACGTTGATCGCCGGCGGCACCTGAGGATACGCGCGCAAACCGGGAATGACCGACAGCTTTTTCCGCAGGTCGGCGATGATCTGGTCGACGGGGGGCCGTTCGCCGCGTGGTTTCAGGCGCATGAAAATCCGGCCTTGGTTCGAGTTGCCGCCGCCGCCGCCCATGGCCGACATGAAGGCATCGACATAGGGCTGCTGGGCGACCACGGCGGCCGCCGCCTGCTGGTGCCGGACCATTTCCTCGAATGAAATATCCTGTGCCGCCTCGGTATTGATGCGCACGATGCCGGTGTCGTCGGTGGGAATGAAGCCTTTCGGCAGCACTTTCACGAGAACGCCAGTCAACACGGCCATGGCCGCCGCCACGGCGAGCACGAGGCCGCGGTGCCGGAGGCTGACCTGGAGCGTGCGCTCATAAAACGCGTGCATGCCCCCGAAGGCCCGCTCGCTCCACCGGTGGAGCCGCCCGGGCGGCTGATGTTTCGCGGGGGCGCTGCCGCCATGAGGCTTGAGAAAGCGGCTGCACAGCATCGGGGTGAGCGTAAGCGACACCACGCCGGACACGATGATCGCTGCCGTGATGGTAACGGCAAACTCGTGCAACAGCCGGCCGAGGATGCCGCCCATGAACATCAGCGGAATGAACACCGCCACGAGCGAAAGTGTCATCGACAGGATGGTGAAACCGATCTCACGCGAACCGCGGAACGCCGCGTCGCGCACACTCATGCCGCCCTCGATGTGCCGCACGATGTTTTCCAGCATGACGATGGCGTCGTCGACCACGAAGCCGACCGAGAGCGTGAGCGCCAGGAGCGAAAGGTTATCGAGCGAGTAGCCGCAAAAATACATCACGACGAAGGTCCCGAGCAACGCCATGGGAATGGCCATGCTGGGGATGATCGTCGCCCACGCGGAACGCAGGAAGATGAAGATGACCATCACGACCAAGAAAATGGAAAGCATGAGGGTCAACTGCACGTCGTGCACCGAAGCGCGCACCGCCTGCGAGTTGTCGCGCAGGATGCTCAGACTGACGGATTCGGGCAGTTGTTGGGCGAACATCGGCAGCAGCGCCCGCACCCGGTTGGCCACTTCCACGGTGTTGACCCCGGGCTGCTTTTGCACGGCGAGCACGATGGACCGGGTCGGTTCGAGTTTCGCGTCGCCCGTCCGCGTGGCGAACCAGTTGGCGACGCGCGCGTCCTGCACGCTGTCGATCACCTGCGCGAGCTCACCGAGCCGCACGGGCGCACCATTACGGTAGGCCACCACGATGGCGTTGAACTCGGCGGTGCTGGCGAGCTGGCCGCTCGACTGGATCTGCATGGTCTGGCTGTAGCCATCGAGCAGGCCGGTGGGTTGGTTCACGTTGTGCGCACTGAGGGCGGCACGCACCTCGTCGAGTGTGATGCCGCGACTCGCCAGCAATCGCGGGTCGAGGCGCACGCGCAGCGCGTATTTCTGTGCGCCGAAAATCTGCACCTGCGAAACGCCGTCCACCGTGGAGATCCGCTGCGCCATCATCGTGTCGGCGTACTCGTTGACCACCGACAGCGGCAGCGTGGGCGAAAAGAGCGCGATGTAGAGGATGGGCTGGTCCGCCGGGTTGGTTTTCCGGTACGAGGGCGGCGCCGGCATCTCCTGCGGCAGGCGGCGCTGCACGGCGGAGATCGCGGCCTGCACGTCCTGGGCTGCGGCATCGATGTCGCGTTCCAGTGTGAATTGCAGCGTGATCTGAGTGTTGCCGGTGCCGCTCGTCGACGTCATCGAGTCGATGCCGGCAATAGTGGAGAACTGCGCCTCCAATATTTTGGCCACCGCGCTGGCCATCGTCTCGGGCGTGGCTCCAGGCAGCGAGGCACTCACCACAATGGTGGGAAAATCAACGGTGGGCAGGTCGCTCACCGGCAACTGGCGATAGGCCATGACGCCGAAAAGCAACAACGCCGCCGTCATCAACGTCGTCATCACCGGCCGGCGGATACAAATTTCGGGCAGGTTCATGGTGCACCTCAGTTTTTCGCGGGCTGTACGCCGCCAGCAACAGGGAGCGCAGCCCCCGAGGGCGCGCGCGGCTCGGCCTTGGCACCGGGCAACAACCGCAGCTGGCCGTCGGTCACGACGGTCTCGCCGTTCTTGATCCCGGAGGTTAGCAACGTGGTGTCGCCGGCGGTGCGCGCGACCTGCACCTTCCGCAGCTCGACAGTTTTGTCGGCCCTGAGCACATAGACGGTCGAACCGCTCTGGCTGTTCTGCACCGCAGTGGAAGGCACCACGATCGCGCCGACATCAAGGCCGGTCTCGGTGACCACATAAACGAAGCGGCCGGGCCAGAGGGCCTGATTGTTATTGGGAAAAACCGCCTTCAACGTGATCATGCCCGTGGTGGGATCCACCGTGTTGTCGATAAAATCCAGCCGGCCATTCTCCCGCTTGATCCCGGTGTTGCGGTCCGTGACGACCACGGTGGTGTGACCGGCGGCGAAGCTCTCACGGATCTCGTCGAGCGAACGCTCAGGCACCGCATAAGTCACGGCGACCGGAGCGAGCTGGTTGATCGTCACCAGCGCGAAATTATTATCGTTGGCCTTCACCAGCGCGCCCTCGTGCAGGAGCCGTTGACCGGTGCGCCCCGCGATGGGCGCGCGAATTTCGGTGTAGCCGAACTGCAAATCCGCGTTGGCGAGCGCGGCTTCTTTGGCCTGCACGTCGGCCTGCGCCATCGCGGCCTTGGTCTGGAATTGCGTGTAGGCCTCTTTGGAAATGGCGGACTGCTGATCGAGGTGCGAATAGCGCTCGGCATCGGCGGCCGTTTGCGTCGCTTGGGCCCGCGCGTTGGCCAGCGCCGCCTTGGCTTGGAGCCGGGCGTTTTCCAACGGGCGGCGGTCCAGCGTGATGAGCAGATCGCCGGCTTTGACCTCGTCGCCTTCCTTGAAATGCACCTGCGTAATGATGCCATCGACCTGGGATTTGATGCTCACGGTGCGCAGGGCCTGCACGGTCCCGATCGATTCGACGCGGCGGGGCACGTCCTGCTGCGCCGCGACCGCCACCTGCACCGGGATCGCGGCCCCACCGCCGACGCGGGGCGCGGCCGCATCACGATTACAGCCGGTGTCCAGCAACAGGGCCGCGGCGGATATCAGGAGATAACCAATATTTCGGGGGGATGATTTCATGAAGAAGATTAATTGGGTTTGGCGGTGATCTGCTGCAAGCGCGCCTTGATCAAGAGCAGATCATTGAGCAGGCGCGCCTGGCGGGCAGAGGGTACCGCCTGCATATAGTCATGGCGTAAATCCTCCGCCACGGCTGCGAGTTGCTGCACGATGCGCTCCGCCTTGGGCCGGAGATAAAGCCGATAGGCCCGGCGATCGGCGGCATGATCCCGCCGTTCGATCCAACCGGCGGCTTCCAGGCGATCCGCCTGCCGGCTCACCGTGATTTTCTCCTGCTGCAAGCTTTCCGCGAGATCACTCTGCGTGCAACCCGGGTGACGGGCGGCATGAAAAAGAAACCACCATTGCGCGCGCGTCAGTTTAAATCGCCGGACCCGCCGGTCGAATTCCATCCGCGCCAGACGGCTGATATCGTTCAGCACGAAGCCCAAACTGTGGTCGAAATTGATGCGCAGAGCCGCCATGAAACGTGATTGGTAAGCAGGCTTACCAGTTTAGCAAGTTCTTGTCCAGAGCGCTCAAGCTTGCACGCCGGCCGACTTCCGCCCAGCTTGCCGACACCCCCATGAGCCGCCACGTACTCGCTCTCGACCAAGGCACCACCTCGTCCCGCGCCCTCATCTTCGACCGGCACGGACGCGCCGTGGCGAAAGCCCAGCAGGAATTCCCCCAGCACTACCCGCAACCCGGCTGGGTGGAACACCACCCGCGCGATCTCTGGGAGAGCACCCGCCGCACCGCCCTCGGCGCCGTGGCCGAAGCGAATCTGACCGGAAAAAATATCGCCGCCATCGGCCTGACCAATCAGCGCGAAACCACCCTGCTCTGGGATCGCCAGACGGGCCGACCGTTGCACCGCGCCATCGTCTGGCAGGATCGGCGCACGGCGGACCTGTGCGCCAAACTCCAACGCGACGGCCTCGAACCGCTCTTCCGCCATAAAACCGGACTCGTGCTCGATCCGTATTTTTCCGGCACCAAACTCCGCTGGCTGCTCGACCACCTCCCGGGCGCGCGCCGCCGCGCCGAAAAAGGCGAACTCGCTTTCGGCACCGTCGACACCTGGTTGCTCTGGCAACTCACCGGGAAAAAAGTTCACGCCACGGATGTCTCCAACGCCTCGCGCACGCTCCTCGTTAATCTCCGCACCGGTGATTGGGATGAGGAACTGCTGAAAATTCTCCGCATCCCGCGCGAGGTGCTGCCCGAGGTGCGCGCCAGCAGCGGCATATTTGGCGAAGTTTCCACACTGCCCGCGCTGCGCGGGGTGCCGATCAGCGGTATCGCCGGCGATCAGCAAGCCGCGCTTTTTGGCCAGGCATGTTGGTCGCCCGGCATGGCGAAAAACACTTACGGCACCGGTTGTTTCCTCCTCATGCACACCGGCCACCAACCGGTCGTTTCAAAACACCAACTGCTCACGACCATCGCGTGGAAAATCGATGGCCGTCTTGAATACGCGCTCGAAGGCAGCGTCTTCATCGGCGGAGCCGTGGTCCAATGGCTGCGCGACGGTCTCGGCCTCATCGCGCAAAGCGCCGACGTGGAAAAACTCGCCGCGCAGGTGAAGGACAACGGCGGGGTCTACATCGTGCCCGCGTTCGCCGGCTTGGGCGCGCCGCATTGGGACGCCGGCGCGCGCGGCCTGATTTGCGGACTCACCCGCGGCAGCAGCGCCGGCCACCTCGCTCGCGCCGCCCTCGAAAGCATCGCGTATCAAAGCGCCGATCTCCTCACTGCCATGCGCGCCGATACCGGCCTGAAGCTCCGCGAACTCCGCGTCGATGGCGGCGCCACCGTGAACAACGCACTCATGCAATTCCAAGCCGATCTGCTGCGGGTGCCGGTCGTCCGTCCCCGCACCACGGAAACCACCGCTCTCGGGGCCGCGTACCTCGCGGGTCTCGCCGTCGGTTACTGGAAAGACCGCGCCGAAATCGCCCGCCTCTGGCAAGCCGACCGCACCTTCCGCGCGCAATCCTCCCTCACGACGAGTCGACAGCTCCTCTCCGAGTGGCACGGAGCGGTGGCGCGGGCGAAGTCCTGACCCTCGCTTGACAGGAAGTAATACGCGTAATACCAGCCTTACTTGTTATGCGCACCCTCTCCGTCAGCAAACTCACCAGCAAAAGTCAGGCGACCATTCCCGGCCGCATCCGCAAACAACTCGGCTTAAAAGCCGGCGACTCGGTGGCCTTCAAACTGCGCGCCGGTCTGGTCTATCTCCAAAAAGCCAAACCTGTGGATCACACTTTCGCCCAAGCCGTCGGCGAAACGCTCCATGACGAATGGGATTCCGCGAATGATGATCGCGCTTACCGGAATCTTTAGCTGCCTGGCGCACCGTGGCCACTCGCCTTGAAAACCGCTGGCTTTGTTTCATTCGATAAATGACCCTTAAGCCCTTTGACGTGCTCGTGGTGCCCTTTCCCTTCACCGACAGCGCCGCCGCGAAACGCCGGCCAGCCTTGGTGTTATCAACCGAACCCTTTCAAGACCGGGTTGGACATCTGGTTCTTGCCATGATCACCAGCCGGGAGAACCGGGGCTGGCCCTTGGACGTAGAAATCTCCGATTTGCGCGCCGCCGGTCTGGCCAATGCCTCAGTCATCAGGATGAAAATCTTCACGCTGGATGAGCGCTTCGTACTCCGCAAAGCAGGCCGACTCACTGAAACCGACCGGCTCGCCGTGAGCAAGAATCTGCGATTACTGCTGCCCATTGGAGATTAGATTGAGCGTCGCCTAGCTCGATCCGTGTCTATCCGGGAAATTCGTGATTAAAATCTCCGCTCGCGCCCCGCTCGCGCCCCGCCCGACCTCCTCAGCCCCAGCTAGGGAAATTTACTTCACGTCTTTTATAGGCGAGCTTGCAGCGGACACTGGGAGAGGCTTTTCTTGGCGGACATTTTAACCGGTCCATTCCCATGAAGCTTTCCCGTTCGCTCCTCGTTGCGCTGTTTGGCGCCCTCTTGTTCACCGGCACTCACGCCCAGACCGAAGCTGACGTCGCGGCACTTTTAACCAAGGCCCAACGCGGCAACTCCATCGCCCAGTACCGGCTCGGCCTCGCCTACTCGAACGGTCACGGCGTTGCCCCCGATCCCATCGAAGCCTACGTCTGGCTCTCGCTCGCCTATGAAGGCGGCTTTCGCGGCAAAGCCCTCGGCAATGTCGCCGGGGGACTGGATCTCACCCAACTGGAAACCGCGCGCGCGCGACTGACTGAACGTCGCAGCAATTTAAATGTCAGACCTGCTCCCGCCACGGCATCCAAAGCGGTCGCCAACGATGCTGATACCAATATTCCCGTGCTTCGTACTTCGCCTGCGCCAACTCAATCCACGCCCACCGCTGTTCCCGTCCCCAACCCCAAAGTCGCTGAAGAACTCGCCACCGCCGTCGCCGATAAACAACAGCTCAGCACCGAACTCTCCCAATCGTGGAGCGAAACGGAAGCGCTTAAAAAACAACTGACCGACACCCAAGCAGCCGCCGACTTTCTCACCGCCGAGACCAGCAAACTTCACGCCGAACGCGATTCGCTTACCACGAAACTCGAGGAAAGCGCCAAGGAACTCGCCGCCCTGCGCACCGATCGCGACCACGCCCGTAGCCTCGGCGTTCAAGCCGAAGCCGCCCTCACCCAGGCCAACACCCAAAAAACCGCGCTCGAAACTTCCCTCCATTCCACCACCGAAAGTGCCATCACCGACAAGAAATGGCTGAGCGATGAACTCACCAAGTCCTTCCAAGAAGTCACCACCTTGAAGGCCCAACTCGCCGAAACTTCCAAAAATGCTGCGGCTACCCCCGCCACTCCGGTTTACCCTAATCTCTCGGGAAAGGTCAAAGAACTCGAAGCCTCCTTAGTGACGCTGACCGCATCCGCCCACTCAGCCAAACAAGAAGCCGCAACCCTGCGACAAGCCGCCGCCACTCCCGCCACTCCCGCGTACC
>ENA-ORBV01001455-ORBV01001455.1-microbial-mat-metagenome-genome-assembly--contig:-NODE-1455-length-52624-cov-8.614402_pt1 | contig 52624 bp, 56 predicted proteins | sample MGYA00237777_ERZ505514 | MGnify/ENA primary metagenome ERZ505514 (study PRJEB26160, sample SAMN06269048) | microbial mat metagenome | isolation source: Oligotrophic lake microbial mat | place... | reverse complement strand
TTTTTTCAAGCAGAAGACGGCATACGAGGTTCGCCTTAGTCTCGTGGGCTCGGAGATGTGTATAAGAGACAGGTGCTCGACCCGCCCGCGTGGGCGATCGGGGTCCTGGCCGCCCGAGCTCACATCGTCGGTGATGCGATGCCGCCGGATCCGCTCTACCTGCGCCGGCCCGACGTCGCCGAGCCGGCCCCGCGCAAGCGGGTACTGGCGCGATGACGACGCACGACCCCGTCAGGGACGCAGCCATCGGCCTCGCGATCGACCGCGGCGTCGACCCCGGCGTCGATATAGCGCTGCGGCCGATGCGATGGTGGGACCTCGACCGGGTGATGGTCATCGAGCAGGCCTCGTTCCGGTTCGATGCGTGGACGCCGGAGACGTTCTGGTCGGAACTGGCCGAGCGCGACTCCCGGCGGTACCTGGTGGCCGAGGTCGCGTCGGGTGACCTCTTCGGCTACGTCGGGATCAGTGCCGTGGCGGGCGAGGCCGACGTACAGACCATCGCCACCTCACCCGCCGCGCGTGGCCTCGGCGTGGGCCGAATGCTGCTGCGAGCGGGGATCGCCGAGGCGGTCGCCGCCGGCGCCAGGCGGATCCACTTGGAGGTCAGGGCGGACAACGCCGCCGCCCTCGCGCTGTACGCCACGGCCGGGTTCCGTCGGGTGAGCCGACGCAAGGGTTATTACCACGACCCCGGCGGTGCGAGGACCGACGCCCTGGTGATGACCCTCGACCTGACCGCGACCGAACGCCCCCCTCGTCGACGGGTGCTGTCATGACCGTTGCTGACATGACGCGGGTGCTCAGCAGGCCGGGGACGTCCGCGCCGCTCGTGCTCGGCATCGAGACCTCCTGTGACGAGACCGGCGTGGGCCTGGTGCGCGGTTCGGTGCTGCTCGCCGACGCGCTGGCCAGTTCGGTCGACGAGCACGCGCGGTTCGGCGGAGTCATCCCAGAGGTGGCCAGCCGCGCCCACCTGGAAGCGATGCTGCCCACGATCGACCGGGCGTGCGCCGAGGCGGGGGTGATACTGCGCGACGTCGACGCGGTTGCCGTGACGGCCGGTCCCGGGTTGGCGGGCGCCCTGGTCGTCGGGGTGGCGGCAGCGAAGGCCCTGGCGCTCGGCCTGGGTGTTCCGCTTTACGGGGTCAATCACCTCGCCGCCCACGTCGCGGTGGACACGCTGGCCAACGGCCCGCTACCGCAGCCGGCCATCGCGCTGCTCGTCTCGGGGGGTCACTCCTCGCTGTTGCGGGTGGCCGACGTCACCGGCGATATCTCGGTGCTGGGCCGGACCATCGACGACGCCGCGGGCGAGGCGTTCGACAAGGTGGCACGGCTGCTCGGGATGGGCTTCCCCGGTGGGCCGCTCATCGACGCGGCGGCGGGCGAGGGCTCGGCGAGCGCGGTCGCCTTTCCCCGCGGCCTGACCGCCGCGCACGACCTGGTCGAGCACCGCTACGACTTCTCGTTCTCCGGCCTGAAGACCGCGGTGGCCCGCTGGGTCGAGCGGCGCGAGGCCGCTGGCGAGCCGGTGCCGGTGGCCGACGTCGCCGCCTCGTTCCAGGAGGCGGTGGTCGATGTGTTGGTGCGCAAGGCGCTGGCTGCCTGTCAGGCTGAGGGCATCGAGCACCTGCTGCTGGGCGGGGGAGTCGCCGCCAACTCAAGGCTTCGGGCGCTGGCCGTCGAGCGTGCCGCGCCGCTCGGGATCGAGGTGCGAGTACCGCCGCGGCGGCTGTGCACCGACAACGGCGCCATGGTCGCCGCGCTCGGGTCGCTGCTGGTGGCTGCCGGGCGGGCGCCGTCGCGCCTGGACCTGCCGAGTGACCCAGCCATGCCCGTCGGACTCGTCACCAGCTGAGCGGATCGCCGAAACCGGCCGAGCGGGTGGAAAGTACGTCGCCGCAAACTGTCAGGAGTGATCGACTCACGCGTCCTGTCTGTCGTCCGGCATCCGGTCGGACAGCAGAACGGAAGGTGACAGCCATGCCCGCCCACCACACACCCCGAGTCCGCCCCATCCGACGGCGAACGTCCGCCCTCGCCCTCGGACTGCTCACGACCGCTGCTCTCGTCTCGGCCGCCGGACCGGCCTCGGCGACCGAGACACGCGAGGTGACCAACCAGTACAGGACCCAGCTCGTCCAGGCGGAGCGTTCGTGCCTGAACGGGGAGGACCGGCTCAGAGACGGTGCCGCAATGGTGCGATGTGTCGGCGATCTCGCGCCGCCGGATCAGTCGTCGAGGGCCGAGATCGACATCTTCCGCCTCTTCTCCCACTGCCTCTCCATCGCCGCTGCGCCGGCCGAGGACCAGATGTACCCGTCGACGCCGCAAGACTACGAGGACAGGGTCAACGACTGCCTGGGGCTCTGACCCCGCGCCACGGTGAGCCTCTAGGACCGGAGGGCGTCGGCCGATCTGTCATCGGCTGGCGCCCGCCCGGGCGACGTCCATGTCGCCGTTTCGTCACTGATTCCCCAGGTTGGCGGACATGTAGGTGACGTTCACTCGTCCTGTGGACACCTCGCGCCGCCTTCTCCGCCTGATCGTCGTCGCTGCCGCGTTCGCTCTCAGCGCCTGCGGCGCAGCCCCGGCGGCTGTCACCGATGTCGGGCTCCTGGACGAGGTCTTGCCGGGCGCGTAACAGCTGGACGTCGACCCGGCCCCGATCGTCGCGGACACCGTGACGGGCGACTCGTTCACCGCCGCTGACGCCGGTGGGCCGGTCGTGTACTGGTTCTGGGCGCCATGGTGCGTGTGATCTGCCGCAGCGAAGCGCTCGAGGTCCGCGAGGTCCAGGCCGAGTTCGGCGACCAGGTCACCACCTTCGTGGGGTCGCCGCCCTCGGCCCGAGAGGCGACATGAACACACCAGCGGACATCGATCAGGCCCCTGGCAGCCCGCGAGACCCGAAAGAGCGGATCGTCGCCTTGGGCGAGCCCGCGGATCCCGTCGCGGTGGTGACCGCCGAGGTGCTGGGCGGCGGTGTCGTCACCATCGACCTGTCCGCCGACGGGACCGAGCAGGAGGTGGTCGTCCTCGCCGCACGCGGACCCGCCTCGGCCCTGGACGCCTCCCAGATCGCCGACGGCGACGACGTGGGGACGACCGGGGTCTTCGTCCCCTGCGCCGGCGGCCGCTCCCTGACCCTCCAGCGGTGACCCGACCGCGACGATCACGCAGTGACCCCTCCGCCCGGACTACCCGCGCAGCGGCGCCGCACACGGCGTGGCGACCGTCCTGCATCACGACAGCGACGTCGATCACATCGCGTCCGTGACCGGCCAGTGGGTTCGCCGGGTCTTCGCCCGAGGCAGAATGCATTGCGGGGAGTCACCTATCCTAGGCCGACGACGGGCGCACCGGGAGGTGGAGCTGAGCGGGACCGGACTACGCATCGACGAGTTGGCCGCGCGGGCCGGCGTCAGTGTGCGGACGGTCCGCTTCTATCACCAGCTAGGTGTGCTGCAGCGCCCCGAGGTGGTGGGGCGGATCGGGTTCTACAGGCAGGAGCACGTCGAGCGGCTGACCCTGGTGCGCCGGCTGCAGGCTCGCGGCTACTCGCTGGCCGCCATCTCCGACAGCATCGCCACTCAGGTGCCGGCGATCCTGCTCGGTGAGGTGAGCGGAACCGATCCGGCGACCGCGGTCTGGGACGGCGCCGACCCGTCGAAGCTCGATCTCGCCCAGTTGCACGAGATGGCGCCGGGGCTGATCGAGCAACCCGAGCTGGTCACCCGGATGGTCGAGCTGGGGCTGCTGGTCCCCGAGGCCGACGAGCGTTTCACGGTGCCGCAACCACCCCTGCTGCGGGCGGGACTCATCCTGGTCAGCCGCGGGGTCCCCATCCCGGTCGCGCTGGCGGAGCTGCAGAATCTCCGGCGGGACCTCGACCGGATCGGGCAGCGGTTCGCTGGGATCGTCGAACGGGACATGCTGCCCGCGCAGCCCGAGGGCGCCGACGCCACCGCGCAATTGGCGGTCGACCTACTGCGCCACGTGTGGCCGGCGGTGCTGGTGGCGGTCGGGCAGGTGCTCACGGAATCGACCCAGCACGCCGTCGTCGCGCGGCTGTCGACCGACTGAGGGAGCCGGAGCGGCGCCCGCGTCCGAAATTGTCAGGTCAGCGGCATCGAGCTGGGCGACATCGGCCTGCAGCTCCTCGATGACGATCTCGATGCCCGTCGAACCGATGACATTGGCCAACTCGGTCGCCCACGTCGGCTGGAACCCCACGGTGGGATCGACGTCGAGGGCTTGGTTGAGGGGGGCGTCGAGGATGCCGCGCAGCAGCCCGAGCCGGGTAAGCCCGAGCCCTCGGACGCAGGCGTAGGTCGCCTGCAGGGTGATACCGCCGCGGGCTGATGCCGCGGGCGTCGTCCGCGAGTCGGTGGGCCCCGCGCCGATCCGCAGCGAGCCGTCGGCGAGGGGGCGGCCCATGCCCAGCTCGGCCACTTCCGACAGGGAGGCGACGGCCAGGAGCACGACGGCGGCGTCGGCACCGGGCGACGGCTCACTCGAGGACGGTTCGGAAGGCCAGGGGTCGCGTGCGGGTGAGGGCGTCCAGCAGGTCTCGCCGGGTCAGCAGCGCCACCAAGCCCAGCGTCGCGACGACGAGCGCGGCCGCGGCCGCGGCCAGGACTCCCACCTCGAGCAGGCCGATGGTGATGGTCAGCAGCGCACCGAGTGCCAGCCCGCCACGCAGCGCCTCTCGAAGCACGATCCTCGGCAAGGAACCTGCGATGCGGCCGCCCGCCGCCCATAGCCCGGGCGTCGCGCGCAGCGTCACCGCGGCGGGCGTGGTGACCGCCGCCCACGGGACGGCCCACACCACGAACACCCCGTTGCCCCCGGCGAGCACCGCCGACAGCGGCCCGGTCGCCAACACGACCACCAGCACCACGGTGAGGCCGAGGTCGATGACCAGGGCGGCGGCGCGTCGATCCACTCCGGCCGGCACCGTGACCACCCGCGCGGGCCCGGGCACGCCGGCCACCGAGGACAGCACGACCCCCGCTGCCAGCACCAGGAGGGAGCCCAGGAAGAAGCCGCCGGCCGCCACGGGCACGGCGAGCACCGCTAGCACCATCAGGAGCTGACCCGTACCGGGGAACACCCGGCTGCCGGTCAGCGGGCCCAGCAGCACGACCACGGCGAGCACGCCCAGGCCGATGCCCCATGCCCGCACGTCGGTGGCGAAGAACCGTGGGCCGAAGCTACCGGCGACCACCGCGATGAGAATGCCGCCGACGATGCCCGCTGCGGCGGCCCGGCTGATCAAGGGGCGCCCAGCCAGCTCGGCGGGCGTCGCCCAGCGCTCGGCCATCGCTGCCGGCCCACTCGGCGCGCTCACGCCCGGCTCACGACGCCGCCGCTGCGCAGTCCGCCAGCTCGTAGCTCCCCTGTTTGACGTCGATCCTGATCCCGTCGAGCGTGATCGTGCTCGTCGTCAGGTAGGTGGCCTCGATGCCCGGCTTGCCCAGCGTGATGGTCGACGCCCCCAGTGACAGGTCGTCGGTGACGTCGTCGGTGTTCGCGCCCTTGCCGTCCACGGCGAAGCCGGGGCCGAAGGAGATCTCCCGTGCGCACAGCCCGGCCACATTGAGCCGCAGCCCCGTGATGCTCGTCGGGCCGCTCGTGGAGATCGACAGCCGCGCGGGCTCCCCGCCGGCCGTGCCCAGCAGGCTGGCCAGGTCGAACTCCTTCTCCAGCAGCAGGCCGTCGATGGTGGTCCGGCTCATGGTGATCTCGCCCACCGGCAGCTTCCCGCCGCCCGTGCCCGAGTTCTCGTCTATCGAAAGTGCCAGTTCGAAGTCGTCGCCCTGGATGCGCTGTGAGGAGATCTGGAAGTTGCCCACATTGCCGAGATACAGCGGCAACGACCAGGCCGATGACGCGGCCACGACGGTGAAGATCACGACGAGCACGGTGGCGGCAGCGAGATGGATCCTGCACCGGGACTGGACGAGCACGGTCACCTCCGGCGGTCGGGCACTGCCCACCGGCGGCCCGGGAGACCCGCCGACGGTGGCGGGGCGAAGCGGACGTTAGGGTGCGCCAGTTCCTGATGTCAAGGTGTTGCGTCACATCTCTTGACAGCGGGAGCTGTCGCGTTCAATGTGTCATCTATCACTGGCGCGTACGCCGCAGTCGCGCCGCAAGGAGGACGACGTGACGGTCTTCGAAGCCACCCGCACCGACGGCACCGAGGTGCAGTGGACCGATCGAAAGCGGCGGCTATGGCTGCTCGCGTTCATCGTTCCCACGCTGCCCGTCGGGGGCTGGTTCCTGGCCACCACCCTGAACTCCGACGTGTGGTGGTTCTGGGGCGTGATCTTCGCCTTCGGGCTGGTGCCGGTCGCCGACCTGCTCATCGGCGACGACCCCTCCAACCCGCCGGAGGAGGTGGCCCGTGCGCTGCAGGCCGACCCCTGGTACCGGTGGATCGTGCTGCTCTACCTGCCGCTGCAGTACCTGGTCTGGGGCTGGGCGGTGTGGTTCGTCATCAGTCACGAGATGTCCGCCCTGGCACTGGTCGGCCTGGCCGTCACCGTGGGCATCGTCAACGGCATCGGGATCAACGCGGCGCACGAACTCGGTCACAAGAACGAGACCCTGGAGCACTGGGCGTCGAAGCTGGCGCTGGCTCCGGCGTGGTACGGCCACTTCTTCGTCGAGCACAACTGGGGTCACCACAAGCGGGTGGCCACGCCCGAGGACCCGGCCAGCTCGCGGCTGGGGGAGGGCTTCTACCGGTTCTGGCCCCGCACCGTGTTCGGCTCGCTCGGCTCTGCGTGGGCGTTCGAGGCCAAGCGGCTGCGGCGCAAGGGCAAGCTGGTGCTGTCATGGCACAACCGCAACATCCACGCCTGGGCGTTCTCCGTCGTGCTGTGGGGCGCGGCGCTGGCCGTCGCTTTGCCAATGGGCGAGTGGCGGGTGGTGCCCTTTCTGCTGATCTCGGCCGTCATCGGGTTCACACTGCTGGAGGCCGTCAACTACGTCGAGCACTACGGGCTGCGCCGGCAGCGCACCGCCGAGGGCCACTACGAGCAGGTGCGCCCAGTGCATTCATGGAACAACAACCACGTCGTGACCAACCTGCTGCTGTTCCAGTTGCAGCGGCACTCCGATCACCACGAGAATCCCGCCCGCCGGTTCGTCGCCCTGCGCCACGTCGACGACGCCCCGCAACTGCCCGCTGGCTACGCCGCGATGATCCTCGTCGCGCTGTTCCCGCCGCTGTGGCGGAAGATCATGGATCCGCGGCTGGCCGCGCACTACGGTGACGACCTGTCGCTGGCCAACCGCGGCTGACTGTGCGCCAACGCGCTGGGCGGGATCAGTCGACGCTGCCCCGTGCCACGACCCATCGCATCGGTTGGCCCGTGACCGCCGCGATATGGTCGAAATCGCTGTCATAGTGCAGCACCGTCGCGGCGTGGTGCTCGGCGATGGCAGCGGTCAACAGGTCGAACGCGCCTACCGCGCGCAGCTGGCCACGTGCGGCGAGCCCAGCCTGCACGTCTCTGACCCTGGTTGCGATCGCGGGGTGCAACGGAAGATCGACGAACCCGAGTCGCCGCCGAGCGGCTATCGCGCGGTACTCCGAGGCGTTGCGGGCCGAGTACAACACCTGAAGGTCAATGGTCACCGTCGTGGCCAACAATCCGTCGCGCCCGAGTCTTGACAGTTCTGCCGCGATCGCGGGCGCAGCGGCGCGCGCGATGGCACTGGTGTCGACGAGGAGGAGGCCAGCTGGTATCACCGGCGAGCAGCGGCACGGATCTCCGGATCGGCCAGGTCCGGACTGCCCCAGATCAGTGGGTCCTCGAAGGCCTCGCTGCGTCGGCGACGCTCGGCCACGAAGGCGAGCGCGGCATTGACCGTCTCGACTTTGGAACCGGTGCCCAGCTCACGCGCGGCTGCTGCCAGCACGTCGTCATCGAGATCGATCGTCGTCCTGCTCATAGGGCCAGGGTAGCGAGTCGGCATCGCGTGAGGCATCAAGTGTGCCGAGCTTGGCATCACCTGTCGCGGCGCGGATCGAGCAGGAGTCAGGTTCAGACGGTGGAGCAGCGCTCGGCCGTAGCCGCCGACACCGCCGACAGGTCGGCCGAGAACTGGTAGCTCGCCGCGAACGGTGAGCCGCCGGTGCAGAGCAACGCTGTGCGGTCGAGGCCGCGGGGGGCGAACCACGACAGCGCGCCCACCCTCAGCCCGCCACCGTCCAGCGCCAGCGAGGTCACCACCAGGCTGTTCGTCTTGCCATTGTTCAGCGCGGTCAGCCAGGAACCGGTCCGGCCGTCACCGGTCGCCGGATCGAGGGCGATGATCGCCGAGACCTTGCCGCCACCGCCACCGCCCGGGCTGGCGTCGCTGTAGCTGCTGAGCCAGCCGCCGGTGGTGAAGCGGCGCAGATCCCCGGACTCCTCGCCCTGGGAGCCGGTTGCGGTGAACGCCACGTAGAGCCGGTCGCCCGACCACAGCACGCCGTATGCCCGGCCGTCGTCGTTGCTGCGCTCCAGGTCGTCGCGGCACCAGGACAGCGTGCCGTTGTCGAATCGTGCCACGCGCGGGTCCTGGTTATTGCCGCTGACCTGCTGGGTGCCCGCATAGACCGTGGCCGAGCCCAACGTCACCCGGGCCGCTCCTGAGGCCGCGACGGTCGCTTCGTCGTTGCTGCAGCTGAACGCATACATGTCCGCCGCGCGGACGTCGCTGCCCTCGCCCGAGACCGGTGGTGGCGGCGGTACTGGTGACGGTTGTGTCGGTGGCAGATCCGAAGGCGGACCTGTGGGGGGTGGTGGCGGCTGTGGGTTCTCGCCCGGCGCGGCGGCGCCGCTCGGGGCCGACGTCGGCTCCGCGATCGCCATGTCCGCCGCCGCCGCCCCGGCGCTGTCATCCGCGGTGGCATCGGTCGCTCTCGCCTCGGCTCCCGGGACCTGCAGGGCGGCCGCGGACGCTGTCGGCAGCGCTGCCAGCCGGCTGTCGTTGCCGCACGACAACGAGGTGAGCGCCGCCGCTACCAGCACGCAGCTCGCCACCCGGTGCCGTCCGGTGGTGCAGCTGGACATGGGCCCCCTTAAGCCGCGTAATGCCGGGCGAGACGATACGCCACGATCACCGAGGGACCGGTTGACAGACGATCGCGATCCGCCGGGTTCCCGACCGGGTGAGGATGACCGTCGCGGAGCGCGGCCCGCTCAGCCGCAGCGCCCGGCGCAGCTCCTCGGGCTCGATCGGGCTGCCCCGGCGCTTGACCACCACGGACCCGACCCCGTGTGAGACCAGGTAGGCCCGCAACCGCTTCAGCCCCCAGGGCAACACGGCCTCGACGCTGTAGGCCTTCGCCAGCGGCGTCGTCATGGCACCGGCCTCGGCGGTGATGTAGGCGATGGTCGGGTCGATCAGCCTGCCGCCGACGGCGACCGCCACCGCTGTCACGAGCCCGGCCCGGATCACCGCGCCGTCCGGCTCGTAGAGCACGGCACCCACCTCGCCGATGCCGACGTCGGCGGCCGGGGGGGCGTCGGTGTCGTCCACCCGGGCGAGCTCCACGACGTCCGCGCCGCCGCTGGCGACCGCAGCCGCGGGGCCGGCCGCGCCCGCCATACCCGTCGTACCCAGCACCACTGCCGAGCGCCGAACCCCTGGCACAGCGGCCGTGCCCCACCACAGCACCCCCTCCACCACGTCCCCGTCGACGCTGGTCCACTCGGCCTGCCAGCCCGCCTCGTGATCGACCAGGCCGTGATCCAGGCCGGGCGCGACCTTGACCCCTACCGCCTTCACGCCGGTCGAGGCCAGGCTGGTCGCCCATGACAGCGGCGGCAGCCATCGCTGCGGGTCGTTGATCCGGCGCCCGGCGGCGCGGCGGCCCGGGTCGGCCCAGGCGGCATCCACCGCCGAGAAACCGTCGGGGAAGTCCGTGGCGTCGGCGTGCCGCACGGTGACGTCTCCGCCGACGTGCCGCAGATTGACGGTGGCGACGGCTGCAGTCACCGGATCGAGGTCGACGGCCTCGACGCGAAGCCCGAGCCCGGCCATCGCCAGGGAGTCCGCCCCGATACCGCAACCGAGGTCCGCTACCGAGGCCACGGCGGCCTCGACGAAGCGGCGGGCGTGCCGGGCGGCGACGGGCAGCCGAGTGGCCTGCTCCAGGCCGTCGGCGGTATAGATCAGCTCTGCGGCGAACGGCCCGAACTTGGCGACCGCGGCCGCCCGTAACCGGGACTGGGTCAGTGCCGCCGCGACCAGTCCCGGGTCGTGTCCCTGGCCGCGAAGCCGTTCGCTGAGCACCATCGGGTCGACCGCGTCGTACGGCGGGAGCGACTGCAACAGGGCCCACCCGTCCGGTTCGAGGAGTGCCGAGAGCCCTGTGACGTCCACCGGCCCGATCCTTGCATCGCCGGGTGGGCGGGCCCGCCGGGTCCGGCGCCATTGGCAAGGAGCACGCCGGCGTGTCTCGCGTTGGGCCCACCTCTAGAACTCTTCACCCTCGTCGTTCTGAAGACGAAGGTCCGCTAAGGCAACTGACTAGAAGGGTGGGAGAAGCTCGTCGGCGGCGTGCGCACGAGGCGGCCTGGACGCTGCTGGCTCGTGCTTGCCTGTGCTTCCTGGTTGGATCGGGGCTGCCTCTTCTGGTGGTGACGGGTTGGGTGATGCGGATCGCCCGAACATCCACGCTGGTGGGGTGATGACTGCCTCGTGCGGGGGTGGCTTGGTGGGCGAGTGCGTGGTGGTCTCATCGGACGCTCCTGGTCGGCCGATCAGCCATTTCGGTGGGTAGGTGAGGTAGGTGTGTCCGGTTGGGGCGGTCCATTCCAGGACGGCGCCTGCCCGGTGGGTCACGCGCCACCGGGTGTGGGTCTTGAGCCGGTGATGGCGGCGGCATAGACACGCCAGATTGGCGGCCGTGGTGGCACCGGCGGGGTAGGGGATTCCGTGGTCGATGTCGCAGTACCGGGCCTTGGTTCGGCATCCCGGGAACCGGCATGTCAGGTCTCGGGCGCGGATGGTGGCGTCCAGGGTGGGTGGCGGTCGGTAGGTGGTGAACACCCGCTGGCTCGTGGTGGTGACGAGACCAGGCCCGTCGACCAACCAGCGGGTGAACCGCACCCGGGTGCCCGCGTCGGCGAGGAACCGTGACCGGTCACCGCGCTCGGTGCTGTAACGGCGGTCGGTCCTGTCGGTGTCGTCCATCGTGGGAGCTGTGCTGGTTGTGGTGCTGGTAGCACCACGGCAGGGGCACGGGGGGCCGCCGAGGAGGTCGGCGACGAACGCCGGCGGGGCGGGTCCGTGACCGTCCAACTCGGCTGGTTCAGCGCCCTGGGCATCCACGGGCGGGACCAGGTGCACCGCGACATCCATCGGCGGCAGGGCGGCACAGTGATCCGGACCGGCGGCGTCGGCACCGGCATGGTCTTTGGGCTGCATGTGCCTGTCGGCTTCTGCGTGGCCGTCGGCTTCTGGGTGACTGCAGGGGTCGGGCAGGCCCACGGGAGTTGCGAGCAGGTCGAGCATGGCGTCGGCTCGTGCCTGGTCCAGGGTCGGAACACGGGCGGGGTTGCCCTTGCCGATGACGGCCCCGCCGGCTGCGACGACCTCATCGTCGGTGTCGTGGTCCCCACCGGCGAAGCCGCCGACCTCAGTGGCCGGTTGCCGCCCGGCGGCCCGTGCGAGGTGGCGGCGGTGGTCGGCCACGGCCGTGGCGCTCTGCCACGCCCGGGCGATCCGGTCCGCGGTCCCCCGGACCCAGATCGAGGCCATCCCGTCCCCCTCGGGACGGCAGCGAGCGGAGCGCGCCTCGGTGGCCCGACGATAGGCCCGGTCGGCTGCTGCCGGGTCCGCGGCAATGACCACTCGACGCACCGCGGCTGCCACCTGGGCGGGGGTCTGCCCCCCCGCGGCAGCCAGCACCCGGGCTTCGGCCCGATCGGCGGCTTGCCCGCTGAGCACACCCACGCCCTCCGCGATCGCGTAGGCAGCGCGGGCATGAATGCGCCCCTCGGCCAGAGCCCGCAACGTCACCGGACGCCCCACCAAACTCTCCGCGTCGGCGATACGACGCCCAGCCACGCCAGTGGACACCCGCAACGCCGCAGCGACCTCATCGACGGTGGACCGCTCCACCGCCTCGGCGTCGGACCAGAAACGCCGTCCCTCCGCTACTGCGTCCCGCGCCTCGACCACCGCCTCCGCCCGCCGCATCTGCACCAACTCCGCGATCTGGCTCGCCTGCACGGCCTCCAGCATTCCGGCTATCCGGGCCGTCCCCGTCACCCCCTCGATCAGCGTCCGGAACCACAACGCCGTTAACTCCGCCGGAGACGACGCCACAGCATCAGTCTCGGCCGGGGGGTACGGCGCCGTCGTCATGGACTCATAGTACATACGTTCGATGAGTGGGGCAAGACAGTGAGCAGCCATGCCCACTACAAGCGTTGACCATGATTAGTGGAACGGCGCTGAACGCAGTAAACCTCCGAGTGCCGACCTCGCGAATACCGGTTCGGCAGGGGCAGCAGACTTGGCGGCGCGGTTGATCTAGGGAGACTGCCTTCGTGTGAGAGCGTGCGCTCAACGGGGCCGGTAGACGTCGGAGCGGTGCTCGACGAACAAAATGTACACACGGTGCTCGTCTTCGTCGATCTCGTAGATGACCCGGTAGTCCCCCCGGCGGGCGGAATGAGCACCTTCGAGTCCCAGCATCAAGGGTTTCCCCATACGGTGAGGAGCCTGAGCCAGCGGACCGCTGACGAACTCCGTCACTGCGAAGACGATCTTCCCAGGCAAGCGTGACATCGCCTTCCGGGCACCGGCGCGCCAGAAGATGTCGTAGGGATCAGTCACGAGGGGAAAACAGTGCCCGGGACTCATTCAGGGAGAGTGGGCCGACGGCCGACCCGCGAGGTTCCGCCCTGCTCTCGTCGATGCCCGCCATCGTGTGACGATCGTTGAGGATCTGCAGCGTCTCCTCCAGGGACTCCAGGTCCTCGATGGACAGCACCACCGCAGCGGGGCGGCCGCGCTTGGTGATGACCACGCGACCGTGTTCGCGCTCCACCCGATCGACCACCTCGGACAGATGATTCTTCACGTCGGCCAGCGACATGTGGTCCGAGAGCAGCGTCATGGCCATGACTATAGCTATCTGACGGGTGGTGCCGCTAGGTCGCGGCGAGTACCGCCGAGGACAGCGCCGGCCACGCCGCCGCCTACGGACAGCTGATGGCGAGGCCATCGGCCGTGACCTCGCCGTCGGCCATCACCACGGTCACCGCGCTCGACCCATCAGGCCAGTTCGCCATCGCGGCCACAGTGGCCCCGCGCTCGCCCCGAAGTGACGACACCCGGGCGGGGCTCCGGTCCACGACCAGAGCAAGGCGCGCGGCCAGCCCCCGGGTCCGAGTAGTGCCGATAGTCCCGCGACGTCCATTGGGCCGATCCTCGCACCGCCACAGCCACCCTGGTTGCGTCAGGGGAGTTACCCGATCGCGTTGCGGGGGGGCGGTGCCGACACGAGTGGAACGTCGACGTGCTCGTCCAAGCTCCGTGTTCGGCGTAGCCCCCGACCGCCTGTCACCAAGAGGACGACCCCGAAGAAGACCGCACCCACCAGTACGATCGTCGTACCGCTGGGGATGTCGAGGTGGTAGCTGAGGTTCATCCCCAGGAATCCGCAGACGCCGCCGATGCCGGTGGAGATGAATAGCATCCGATGGAAGGAATCGGTGAGCATCCGGGCGATGACGGCCGGCACGACGAGCGTCGCGGCCACCAGGGTCACGCCGATGACTGTCAGTGTCGACAGGATGGCCATCGACAGCACGAGCATGAGGAGCGCGTCCATCCGACCGACATTGACACCGCTGACGGCCGCCACATCCGGGTCGAACGTCGTGAACAGCAGGCGTCGGTACGTGAGGCCGATGACGAGCACCGTGAAGACCGTGATGCCCGCCAGAATCCACAGGTCACCCTCGGACACCCCGAGGATGCTGCCGAACAACGCCGCGTCGAAACTGGGCCCCTTGTTGCCGTAAAAGGTGAGGATCGCGACGCCGAGCGCGAAGGACGCTGTGGTGATCACTCCGATGGCCGCGTCCGCGCCGATGCCGCGCCGCCGGCTGACACGCTGGATCGCCAGTGCCGAGATCAGCCCCCACAAGCCGGCACCCAGGTAGTAGTTGACGGCGATCACTGAGCTGGCGGCGAATCCGCCGAAGATGGCATGAGAGAGCCCGTGGCCGATGTAACTCATGCCCCGCAGCACGATGAAGACACCGATCAGGCCGCATAACGTGCCCGCCAGGGTTGCCACGGCGAGGCCCTTGACGAAGAAGTCGTAGCCGAAGGGCTCCAGCAGGACAGTCATCCAGCCCGCCGCGTCGCGTACGGGTCGACGACGACGGGCATCCCGAGGTGTTGCAGCACCTCCAGGCGGGCGCCGAAGACCTGTTCGAGCACCCAGGGCCGAATCACCTCGGCTGGGGTGCCCCTGGCGAGTATTCGGGTTCGCAACGCGATCAGCTCGGGCAGGTGCGCGGCGAGGCCGTTGAGATCGTGCGTCGTCAGCACCACGGCGATGCCGTCCCGGTTCAGGTCCTCCAGCAGGTGGAGAACCTCGTGGCGGGTGGCCACGTCGACGCCGGACGTCGGTTCGTCGAGCAGCAGTAGCGCCGGCCCTCGTAGCAGCGCCCGGGCGATGAACATCCGCTGCTGCTGCCCGCCCGAGAGGTCCCGGATGTGCCGGTCGGCAAGATCGGCGATTCCCAGCCGGTCGAGGACGCCCGACACCAGCCGGCGCTCGTACGGCGAGGACCACGGGAGCAGCCGACGCGTGATCCGGCTCATCAGCACGCACTGCGAGACCGTCACCGGGAAGTTCCAATTCACGGTCTCCAGCTGGGGCACGTACCCGACGGCCGTCCGTGGCGAGCGATGAATGGTCCCGCGCTGTGGTTGGAGCTGGCCAAGCATCGCTCGCAGCAGCGTGGTCTTGCCCGAACCGGACGGGCCGAGGATGCCGATGAAGGACGACGTCTCGACCCTCATGTCGATGTCGAGGAGGACCGGACGGGCGTCGAACCCGAACGACACCCCTCGGAGGTCGACTAGCGCTTCGGTCACTGGGGATAAAGGGCTTCGTCGGGAACGACATCGGCTGGGTCCAGCGCTTCGAGCCTCGTCGCCGTCCCGCCCAAGCCCGTCACCATAGTGACGTAGTTGTAGCGCATCAGTCCGAGCCACGAGTGCTCGGGGTCACCCGGCTCGCCGGGCAGATCGTCGTCGCGAAGGGTGTCTTCATACCGGGCCCCGGACTCCGCCGCGATCTGCTCCAGTACGGGCGAGGGGAAGACCTCTGAGCCGAAGATCACCGGCACGTCGAGCTCGCGGATCTGATCGATGATCTCCGCCACTTCCTTGGGAGTGGGGTCCTCGAAGTTCGAGGGCTGCACGGCGCCGACAATGGTCCAGTCGTAGGTCTTCGCGAAGTATGCGTAGGCATCGTGGTAGGTGAGCAGTGCCCTCTCACCGGGAATGGTCTCCTGATCGGCCCGGAGCGCATCACCGAGCTCAGTGGCCTTGGCGGTGAAGGCGGCGAGGTTCTCTCGGTAGTACTCGGCATTGTCCGGGTCGGCCTCGCTGAACGCGCCCTCGATGACCTGGGCGTACTTGATGGCGTAGGTCGGGTCGGTCCACAGGTGCGGGTTCGGCTTGCCGTCCGCCTCCGGGAAGGAGAAGTCGTAGATGTAGTCGCTCTCGGGCAGCACCGTCGTGCCGATCTCGACGAACGAGGCGCCGTCCTTGAGGTTGGTCTCGGCGAGCTCCTTGGTCGGCTCCTCCAGCTTGAGTCCGTTGACGAGCACCAGGTCGGCCTCGGACAGCACAGTGCTGGCGCTGGGCGGCGGCTCGAAGGTATGGCTGTTGGTGCCCTCGGGAACGAGACCCTCGATGCGGACGCGGTCACCGCCGACGTTCGCGGCGATCGATGTGATGGGCGCCACGGTGGTGACCACCAGGAGCTCGTCGCCGACCGTTCCGGTACCGGCCGAGACATCGGGCCCCGTCTCGGATCCGGCACAGGCGCTCAGCAAGAACATGCTGGTGAGGGTGGCGACGACAGGAAGAGCTGGACCCGATGGCATGCTCGGACGCTAACCTTTTAGGGTGACGTATTGCAACCCGATCGCATGAACGAGTTCAGTGCATCTACGCGAGGCGAGTCCCGGATGGGCGACGCCCTGGCCCGGCTACGCGCTGTCGGCGACCGGGTGACCGTCGGCAAGCGCGCGATCCTCGAGGTTTTGCTCGAACGTAGTGCGCACCTCACCGCGGACGAGGTCTACGGCCGGACAGGCGAACGAGTCCACGGGATGCACAAGTCGACTGTCTACCGGACGTTGGAGTCCTTCGTCGCCCTCGGATTGGTCACCCAGGTCAGCGTCGGCCATGGCGCCGCCGTCTATCACCTGTCTGACGATTTCACTGGCCACCGCCACGCCCACGGCCGCTGCCGTAGCTGTGGAATCGTCGTGGACCTGCCTGGTGATCTGCTTGACGCTGTGGGCGATCGCACGGAACGCGAACACGGATTCATCCTCGATCGTGACAACGTGGCCCTGATGGGGCTGTGTGCCGATTGCCGCAGCAGCCGAGTGCCCTGACCGATCGTCGAGTTGCGGGCGTCGAGGTGCTGAGCGTCGATCGGCTGGTCGGGGACGGCCACTCGGATCGCTCAGCCGGCGAGCACCGCCGAGGACAGCACCGGCCATGCCGCCACCGCCCACGGCCCGAACGGTGTGTCGGCCAGCGACGCGCAGGCCAGGCCGGCGGCCCGGTCGACCCAGACGAAGCTGCCGGACTGGCCGAAGTGACCGAACGTGGCCGGCGAGTTCTCCGCCGCGGTCCAGTGCGGCCTCTTGTGGCCCCGGATCTCACAGCCCAGCCCCCAGTCGTTGTGGTCCTGCCTGCCGTACCCGGGCAGCACCCCGGACAACCCTGGGAACGCGACCGTCGAGGCCTGCGTCACGATCTCCGGCTGCAGCACGCGCGGCGCCAGCAGTTCGGCGCCGAGCCGGGCGAGGTCCTCGATCGGTCCGATCAGGCCGTGGGCGGGGGAGCCGGACAGCACCGTGGCGGACATCCCGATCGGCGCCAGCACGCGCTCGGTCAACTCCACCTCGAATGGCCGCCCTGCAGCACGGGCAACGTGTCCTGCCGCCAGCTCGTAACCGTGATTGCAGTATGTCCGCCGGGTTCCCACCGGCGAGAGCTGCTGCCCCTCGCTCGCGCCGAGACCGGCGGCGTGAGCGAGCACATGGGCCAGCGTGGACCCCGGCGGGCCGACCTGATCCCCGAGGTCGACCACGCCGTCCGCCGCCGCGTCGAGCACGGTGAGCGCCGTGGCGATCTTGGTGACAGAGGCCCACGGATAGCAGACGCCGTCACCCGTGGAGGTGGTGGTGCTGCGGGCGGTGACGACGGCGACCGCGCTGGACCCCACGGGCCAGGTCGCGGTGAGCGCTGCGAGGTCCAGGGTCACCGTCGCAGCCTAGGCGGCGACCCGCCGTGATTAGCACTCCGGTTGACCGAGTGCCAGTTCGCTGACTAATGTCAGTACTGGCACTCGACAGGGTCGGGTGCTAACGCCACCAGGGCGCCCGGGCACCCGCGACGACGGCTCCGCCAGGTGGCAGCACACGTCATGGTTCACCCCATACACGTTCGCGGACGACCTCACGGTCGCCGCACGAGTCGCGAAAGCGAGGTCACCACGTGGCTGTCTCCATCAAGCCGCTCGAGGACCGAATCGTCGTCAAGCCGCTCGACCCCGAGCAGACGACCGCCTCCGGTCTGGTCATCCCCGACACCGCCAAGGAAAAGCCGCAGGAGGGCGAGGTCATCGCCGTCGGCCCCGGCCGCTTCGACGACGAGGGCGAGAAGCGCATCCCGCTCGACGTCAACGTCGGCAATACGGTGCTCTTCAGCAAGTACGGCGGCACCGAGGTCAAGTACAACGGCGAGGAGTACCTCATCCTCTCCGCCCGCGACGTCCTCGCGGTCATCGAACGCTGACACCTCGCCGGGCGCCTGCCCGGTGCTGACACCCGCACATCACGGCATCGACCGCCCCGGAGCCACCCCGGCCCGGGGCGGTCGGTCCGTCCGGCTCCATCAGGCTAGAAACCTTCGGAGGAACTCATGTCCAAGATGCTGGAGTTCGACGACTCCGCGCGTAAGGCGCTCGAGCGGGGCGTGGATGCCCTCGCCGACACCGTCAAGGTCACCCTCGGCCCCAAGGGCCGCAACGTCGTGCTCGCCAAGTCCTTCGGCGCCCCCGTCATCACCAACGACGGCGTGACGATCGCCCGCGAGATCGAGCTCGAAGATCGCTACGAGAACCTCGGCGCTCAACTCGCCAAGGAAGCCGCCACCAAGACCAACGACGTCGCCGGTGACGGCACCACCACGGCAACCGTGCTGGCGCAAGCGCTGGTCCGCGAGGGACTGCGCAACGTCGCCGCGGGCGCCGCACCGTCGGCCCTCAAGCGGGGCATCGACGCGGCCGTGGCCGCCGTCACCGCCCGCCTGGACGAGAACGCCCGTGAGCTCACCGAGTCCGCGGACGTCGCCAGCGTCGCCACCATCTCCGCGCAGGACCCGGCCGTGGGCGCGACCATCGCCGAGGCCTTCGACAAGGTCGGCCGCGACGGTGTCATCACCGTCGAGGAGGGCACGACGATGGGCGTCGAGCTGCAGTTCACCGAGGGCATGCAGTTCGACAAGGGCTACCTCTCGCCGTACTTCGTCACCGACGCCGAGCGGATGGAGGCCGTCATCACCGACGCCCACGTCCTGCTGCATGCGGCGAAGATCTCGACGGTGTCACAGCTGCTGCCGCTGCTGGAGAAGGTGCTGCAGACGTCGAAGCCGCTGTTCATCATCGCCGAGGACATCGAGGGCGAGGCGCTGTCCACGCTGGTGGTCAACAAGATCCGCGGCACGTTCACCTCAGTCGCGGTCAAGGCGCCCGGCTTCGGTGACCGTCGCAAGGCCACCCTGCAGGACATCGCTACCCTGACCGGCGCCCAGGTCATCTCCGAGGAGGTCGGCCTGTCGCTGGACTCCGTCGGCCTGGAGGTGCTCGGCAGCGCGCGGCGCATCGTTGTCACCAAGGACAACACGACGATCGTCGACGGCGCCGGCGACGCCAAGGCCATCGAGGACCGGATAAGCCAGATCAAGGGCGAGATCGATCGCACCGACTCCGACTGGGACCGCGAGAAGCTGCAGGAGCGGCTCGCCAAGCTCTCCGGCGGGGTCTGCGTCATCGAGGTCGGTGGCCACACCGAGGTCGAGGTCAAGGAGCGCAAGCACCGCGTCGAGGACGCAGTGTCGGCGACCCGGGCCGCGATCGAGGAAGGCATCATCGCCGGCGGTGGCACCGCGCTGGTGCACGCCGGAGCTGCCCTCGAAGGGCGGCTCGGGCTGACCGGTGACGAAGGCACCGGCGTCGACATCGTCGCCAAGGCCATTGTCCAGCCGCTGCGGTGGATCGCCGCGAACGCAGGCCACGAGGGCTTCGTCGTGGTCGACGCCGTCCAGCAGCTGCCCGTCGGTCAGGGTCTCGACGCCCAGACCGGTGAGTACGTCGACCTGATCGCGACCGGGATCATCGACCCCGTCAAGGTCACCAAGGCCGCGTTGCGCAACGCGGCCAGCATCGCCGCCATGGTGCTGACCACGGACGTCCTGATCGTGGACCAGCCGGAGAAGCAGGCCGAGAGCAACGGTCACGGACACAGCCACTGACGCGATCGGTCTTTGGCCACGCCGACCCGTAACGCAACGAACCCCCCGCAGCCAGGCTGCGGGGGGTTCGTCCGTGTGGTGGGTCGGCTCAGCCGGCGGCGCGCAGTGGCATCCGCTCGTTCTGGTAGTACGCCTCACGGTCGTCCTCGGTGAGGCCCCCCCAGACGCCGTAGGGCTCGCGCACGGTGAGGGCGTGGGCGCGGCAGGGGGTGATGACGGGGCACGATGCGCAGATCGCGAGGGCTGCAGCGTCTCGGCCACGTCGGGTGGGGCCCCGCTCACCCTCGGGATGGAAGAACAACGTCGGGTCGGCCTCGCGACACGATCCGATGAGCTGCCAGTCCCAGAGGTCCGCTACGGGGCCGGGCAACCGTGAAATCTCAGCCATGTCGATGCTCCTGTCAGCGCCCGCCATGCGGGTTGTCGTGTGGAGGGACTGCGTGGGTTGAAGCGGTTTGTTCTAGCGGACTCTACAATCGCGCCAGCACTTGTTCAAGACTTCTTCGCGACCAGTTCGCAATCGGTCCGCGATGAGTCCGCGATCAGCCCGGCGCAGCCCCGCGACGTGCAGGATCGGAGCGTTCGGCACACATACCTGCGCGTTGGGGGTGCGCCGCAGCCCGTTGGTTCGCACACTGGTGCCATGACCGGTCCGGGACACCCAGAACGCGAGCTGCCCCGAGCCACTCTCACCGTGGCGGCCGTCGCCCGCCGGCTGGGGGTGGCGCCGGCGACTCTTCGGACCTGGGACCGCCGGTACGGGCTGGGACCTTCGGGGCACCAGTCGGGCGCGCACCGCCGGTACTCGCCGTCGGACATCGCCCGCCTGTTGACAATGCGACGATTGACGCTGGAAGGCGTGGCTCCCGCCGAGGCGGCGGCGGTGGCGCGCGAGAGCGCCGCCGACGACGACGTCGCATCAGTGACTGTTCTCTCGGCACGGGTGGCCCACCGGCCCGAACCGCAGGCCCCTGGCCGTAGCGGACCGCGGAAGGCGGCGCGGTCGCCCGAGGTGCCCGGTGCGCAGGACGCCGACCGTGGATCCCAGTTGCGACTGCTCGACGCCGCGTCCAGCGAGCAGGCCGCCCGCGGCCTGTCCCGCGCCGCGACGTCGCTGGACGCCGACCAGTGCCGGCGCATCATCCGGCGCCTCCTGGACAGGGAGGGCACGGTCACGACCTGGGAGCGGGTCATCGCGCCCGTGCTGCGCCAGCTGGGTGAGAAATGGCAGGCGACCGGGGATGGCATCGAGGTCGAGCACCTGCTCAGCGAGTGTGTCGTGGACGCCCTGCGATCGGTGTCCGCGGGGGTGCGGCCGCTCAGCAGCTCGCGGCCTGTCGTGCTGGCCGGAGCCGCCCACGAGCAGCACGGCCTGCCGTTGCACGTCCTGGCCGCGGCGCTGGCCGAACAGGGGATCGCGGTTCGGTTGCTGGGGGTCCGGGTGCCTGGCGAGGCACTGGCGTCGGCCGTGCGGCGGATCGGCCCGGCAGTGGTCTTCGTGTACGCGCAGCTCGACGTCGACGACAATCGCTCGGTCGTGGAGCTCCCCCGGATGCGGCCGGCGCCGCTCGTGCTCCTCGGCGGCCCGGGCTGGAACGCCACGGTGACGCCGGCCGGTGCGGAGCGAGCGGCGGATCTGGGGACTGCGGTCACCAGGATCGAGCGCGCCCTGGGCTGGTAACGCCCCCCTCCTCAACCCGGCGACGGGCGGTGCCGATAGTCCTTTCAGCAGGCTGGGATCTCCGAGAACTCCCGGCGGGGCACGGATGCCGCGTCAAGCTGCTGGAAGGAGACGTGAAGTGGCAACAGTTCTCGTGGTTGACGACGCGCCGTTGGCGCGTGAGGGGATGCGCCGCGCCGTGGCCGGCTTGCCCGGAGTCACCAGGATCGTGGGGGCCGCCTCCGGGGAGGAAGCGATCGCCCGCTGGCCGGTCGAGCGCCCCAGCATCGTCTTGCTCGACGTCCGGATGCCCGGTCTGAGTGGGGTCGAGACGGCGCGCCGCCTACTCGGCCGGCACCCCGAGGCCAACATTGTCATGACGACGACCGGTGAGGACGCCGAAGGTCTCGCCCGGGCCGTCGCGGCCGGCGCTCGCGGATATGTCGCCAAGGACGCCTCTCGGGAGGAACTGGCCATCGCCCTCGGAGCAGCGCTGAGCGAGGCGGCCCGCCGGTCGATCCCGGCGCAGCCCCGCGGCCTGCGTGAGATGGTGCCGGTGCAGCTGACCGAGCGCGAGACCCAGGTGCTCGACGGCATGTCACGCGGCCGCAGCAACTCCGCCATCGGGCGTGAGCTGTTCCTGTCCGAAGACACCATCAAGACTCACGCTCGCCGGTTGTTCCGCAAGCTCGACGCGAGCGACCGGGCACAGGCAGTAGCCGTGGGATTCCGGATGGGCATCGTCCGCTAGCGCCGCCTCGTACCATGGCGGACGTGGCGACGAACCTCGTGATCGACGGTAGTGCCGATTCCCTGCAGGTCCACACCGCTCCTGGCATTCCGTCGGTGCTGGAACCGCCGCTGGCCCTGACCTACGACGATGTGTTGCTGCTACCTGGCTCCAGCGACGTGCTGCCGGCGCAGGTCGACACCGCCTCGCTGGTCTCGCGCCGGATCACGGTCTCGGTACCGTTGCTCAGCTCCGCGATGGACACCGTGACCGAGGCCCGGCTGGCGGTCGCGCTGGCCCGTCACGGCGGCCTCGGCGTACTGCACCGCAACCTGTCGGCCGAGGACCAAGCCGGCCAGGTGGACGTCGTCAAACGCTCGGAGGCCGGAATGGTCTCCCACCCCGTGGTGACGTCACCGACGGCGACGGTGGACGAGGTCGACGCGGTCTGCGCTCGCTACCGGATCTCCGGCCTGCCGGTGACCGACGAGACCGGTCGGCTGTTGGGCATCGTCACCAACCGGGACCTGCGCTTCGTGCCGGTGGAGCAACGCCGCTCGACAGTCGTCGACGAGGTCATGACGCGGATGCCGCTGGTCACCGGCCGGGTCGGGATCGGCCGTGAGGAGGCACTGGGCCTGCTCCGCCGGCACAAGATCGAGAAGCTGCCGCTGGTCGACGAGGCGGGCGTGCTGCGCGGCCTGGTCACCGTCAAGGACTTCGCCAAGAGTGAGAAGTATCCGCTGGCCACCAAGGACGTCCGGGGTCGGCTGCGGGTCGGGGCGGCGCTGGGTGTCGGTGACGAGGCGTACAAGCGAGCGGGCTTGCTGACCGAGGCCGGGGTCGACCTGCTCATCGTCGACACCGCGCACGGCCACTCCCGCGCGGTGATCGAGATGGTCGCCCGGCTCAAGGGCGATCCATTGTTCGCGGAGATCGACATCGTGGGTGGCAACGTGGCGACCTACGAGGGCGCTCGCGCGCTGGTCGAGGCGGGTGCGGACGGAGTCAAGGTCGGCGTCGGGCCGGGGTCGATCTGCACCACGCGAGTCGTTGCCGGGGTGGGGGTTCCACAGATCAGCGCCGTGTATGCGGCCGCCAGGGCGTGCGCACCGGCGGAAGTGCCGGTGATCGCCGACGGCGGGCTGCAGCACTCCGGCGACATCGGCAAGGCCCTGGTGGCGGGTGCGGATACCGTCATGGTCGGTTCGCTGCTGGCGGGCAGTGACGAGAGCCCCGGTGAACTGATCTTCGTCGGTGGCAAGCAGTACAAGGCCTATCGGGGGATGGGGTCGGTCGGCGCCATGGCCTCGCGGGGGCAGTCCCGCTCGTTCAGTCGCGACCGTTACTTCGCCGACGACGAGTTGAGCGACGACAAGCTGGTGCCGGAGGGCGTCGAGGGGCAGGTCCCCTACAAGGGTCCGTTGGCAGCCGTCGTCCATCAGCTGGTCGGAGGGTTGCGGGCGACCATGGGCTATGTGGGGGCCGCGGACATCGCCGAGCTCAAAGCGGTGGGCCGGTTCGTCCGGATCACTGCCGCCGGGCTGCGCGAGTCGCATGCCCATGACATCCGCATGACCAACGAGGCGCCCAACTACGGCGGTCGCTGAGCGCGCTCGCGGTCACCGGATCGTCAGGCTGTTCCGCAGCGGCGTCGGATTGCTGACGGTGTCCAGCACCGGGCAGTGGGCGTCGACGGCCGCCGCGAGTTGCCGGTACCGCTCGGGGGACTCAGGGCCCGAGATCGTCACGTCGTAGCTGATGCCCTGGAAACCAGGGCGGATGGCGTCGTCCAACCCGAAGAACCCACGCAGGTCCAGCTCGCCGCGTGTGGTCACGGAGATGTTGTCGAAGGCGATGTCCAGTTTGGTCGCCCAGAACCGGTAGGCGATCGCCTGGCAGGACCCCAGGCCCACCAGGACGGCTTCGACGGGGTTGATGGCCGTGTCACCGCCGCCGAGGGAGGCCGGCTCGTCGATGGTCAACCGATGCTGGCGGACCCCGAAGGCGACCTCGGTCACACCGACCAGCGAGGCCTCGGCGGTGAAGGTCACGTCGGCGTTGGCCCTGTCGGTTGAGATGGCGTAGGTGGTGGCATCGATGACTGCTGAGATGGACATGTGCAAGTACATCACAAAAAACACTGATTCAGTGATAAAGCGATCGACCCCCTGGGCAACAGCTCGCGATGATCACCACTAGCATCCGGCAATGGCCGCCACGCACAAGATCCTGCTCGACGAGTCGGAGATGCCGACCCGCTGGTACAACATCATCCCGGACCTGCCCTCGCCGCCTCCGCCGCCGCTGCACCCGGGCACCCACGAGCCGATAGGTCCCGAGGCGCTCGCCCCGCTGTTCCCGATGGCGCTGATCGAGCAGGAGGTCACTGCGCAGCGCTATGTCGACATCCCCGACGAGGTGCAGGACATCTACCGGCTGTGGCGGCCGTCGCCACTGTTCCGGGCACACCGCCTGGAGCAGGCGCTCGGTACCCCGGCCCGGATCTACTACAAGTACGAGGGCGTGTCGCCCGCCGGATCGCACAAGCCCAACACGGCCGTGCCGCAGGCGTTCTACAACGCGCAGGCAGGGGTGAAGAAGATCACTACCGAGACGGGCGCGGGCCAGTGGGGCACCGCACTCGCCTTCGCGTGCGCGCTGTTCGGTATCGAGTGCGAGGTGTGGCAGGTCGGCGCCAGCTATGACCAGAAGCCCTACCGGCGGATGATGATCGAGGCGTTCGGCGCCACGGTGCACCGTTCACCGAGCGCACTGACGGCTGCCGGTCGTGCGATCCTGGCCGACCGACCCGAGCACCCCGGCTCGCTCGGCATCGCGATCTCCGAAGCGGTCGAGGTGGCGGCCGGCGACCCCGAAGCCAAGTATGCGCTCGGCAGCGTTCTCAACCATGTGCTGCTGCACCAGACGATCATCGGTGAGGAGGCGCTGCTGCAACTGGCGAAAGTGGGCGAGACGCCGGACCTGCTGGTCGGCTGCACCGGTGGTGGGTCCAACTTCGCCGGGTTGGCGTTCCCGTTCCTGCGCGAGAAGCTGGCCGGCGTCATGTCGCCGGTGATCCGGGCGGTCGAACCGGCCGCCTGCCCGTCGCTGACCCGAGGCGTGTACGCCTATGACTTCGGTGACACGGCTGGGATGACCCCCTTGATGAAGATGCACACCCTGGGCCATGACTTCATCCCTGACCCCATCCATGCCGGTGGGCTGCGTTATCACGGCATGTCGCCGCTGATCTCGCACGTCTACGAGCTGGGGCTGATGGAGGCTGTCGCCAAGCCGCAGAGCGATTGCTTCGCCGCCGGCGTGCAGTTCGCCCGCACGGAAGGCATCCTGCCCGCGCCGGAGCCGACGCACGCGCTTGCCGAGTGCATCGCGGAGGCGCTGCGGTGCAAGGAGACGGGGGAGGAGAAGGTCATCCTCACCGCCCTGTGCGGTCACGGCCATTTCGACCTCGCCGCTTACGATGCCTACCTCGACGGCCGGATGACCGACGAGGCGGTCACCGACGAACGCTTCGCGGCAGCACTCGCGACCGTCCCGGCCATGTGACGGACGCGCCGCCGCGGCCCGCTGCCGGCCGACCCGGGCACCATCGATCAGGTGCCGAATGGCCATCCCGGCGTCCCGGCGGTCACACCCACGGGTCGAGGACGACCTTGCGCCAGCCCGGCTCCTTGTCGCGGAAGCGCTTGTAAGCGTCCGGCGCCTCGTCGATCGGCAGCCGGTGGGTCGTGAGGTCCATTGCGCCCAGCGGGTCTGCGGGATCGTCGAGCAGCGGCAGGATGTCGTCGATCCACCGCTTCACATTGGCCTGGCCCATCCGGATCTGGATCTGCCGGTCGAAGATCTCCATCATCGGCATCGGGCTGGCTTGGCCGCCGTAGACACCACTGATCGACACCGTGCCGCCGCGGCGCACCGAACGCAGCGCGGTGTGCAGCGCCGACAGCCGGTCGATGCCGGCGGTCTGCATGAACGGCTTGGCCACGGCGTCGGGCAGGAGCCCGGTGATCTTGTGCGCGATCGCGGCCGCAGGCGACCCGTGCGCCTCCATCCCTACGGCGTCGATGACCGTGTCGGGGCCCCGGCCGTCCATCATCTCCCGCAGCAGGGCAGGCATGTCCTCGACGTCCGTGGGGTCGATGACCTCCGCGCCGTGCTTGGCCGCGGCTTCGCGGCGGTCGGCCACCAGGTCGACGCCGATCACGCGTCCCGCACCCAGGTGCCGCCCGATCCGGCAGGCCATCAGGCCGATCGGGCCCAGGCCGAGCACGGCCAGCGTGCCGCCCTCGGGCACGTCGGCGTAGCGGACCGCCTGCCAGGCCGTCGGCAGCACGTCGGACATGAACAGGTACTTCTCGTCCGGTCCCTCGTCAGCGACCTTGATCGGGCCGAAGTGAGCCATCGGCACGCGCAGGTACTGTGCCTGACCGCCCGGGATGCTGCCGTACAGCTCGGTGTAGCCGAACAGCGCGGCGCCGGAACCATGCGGTCGGACCTGGGTGGTCTCGCACTGGCTGTACAGGCCGCGCTCGCACATCCAGCAGGCGCCGCAGGAGATGTTGAAGGGGATGACGACCCGGTCGCCGGGCGCAACGTTCGATACCGCTGAGCCCACCTGCTCGACGATGCCCATCGGCTCGTGACCGAGGATGTCGTCCTTGGCCATGAAGGGTGACAGGGGGTCGTAGAGATGCAGGTCAGATCCGCAGATCGCCGTCGACGTCACCCTGATCACTGCATCCGTCGGCTGCTGGATCGCCGGGTCGGCCATCTCCTTCACCTTGACGTCACGGACACCGTTCCACACCACTGCCTTCATGGCTGACACCGTGCGTGCCCGTGGTCGCTGCTGCCACCGCACGCGTGGCGAGGGCTAGGGTTCGGCACGTGATGGAGGTCGAGATTGGCCGAGGCAAGCGTGGTCGGCGCGCGTACTCCCTCGACGACGTGGCCGTGGTGCCGTCGCGCCGCACCCGGGATCCGGAGGTGGTGTCCACTGCCTGGCAGATCGACGCCTACCGGTTCGACCTGCCGCTGCTGGCGGCACCGATGGACTCGGTGATGAGTCCGGCGACAGCCATCGCGGTCGGGAAGCTGGGCGGGCTGGGCGTGATCGACCTCGAAGGCCTGTGGACCCGCTATGAGGACCCTGAGGCACTGCTGGCCGAGATCGCCACGCTCGATCCCGCGCTGGCGACCCCCCGGCTGCAGCAGATCTACGCTTCTCCGATTGTTCCGGAGCTGATCACAGCCCGGCTGGACGAGATGCGGGCCGCCGGGGTGACGGTGGCCGGCTCGCTGAGCCCGCAGCGCACCGCCGACCTGTGGGCGACGGTGGCCAAGGCGGGCGTGGACCTGTTCGTCATCCGGGGGACCACGGTCTCGGCCGAGCACGTCTCGGCGGCCGCCGAGCCGCTCAACCTCAAGCAGTTCATCTACGAACTGGATGTCCCCGTCATCGTCGGCGGCGCGGCGACCTACACCGCCGCCCTGCACCTGATGCGAACCGGCGCCGCCGGCGTCCTGGTCGGGTTCGGCGGCGGCGCTGCGCACACCACCCGGCTCAGCCTGGGCATCCATGCACCGATGGCAACCGCCATCGCCGACGTCGCGGCCGCCCGTCGGGACTACCTCGACGAGTCGGGCGGTCGTTACGTGCACGTCATCGCCGACGGCGGCCTGGGCCGCTCCGGCGCGGTGGTCGCGGCTGTGGCCTGTGGCGCAGATGCCGTGATGTTGGGCGCGGCGCTGGCCAGAGCGGTCGAGGCGCCCGGGCGCGGCTGGCACTGGGGCCGCGAGGCCTACCACCCGGAACTGCCGCGCGGCGAGCGGGTGCACGTCGGCACGGTCGGCAGTCTCACCGAGATCCTGCTGGGTCCGGGACGCGCGGCTGACGGCACCACCAACCTGTTCGGCGCGTTGCGCCGTGCCATGGCGACGACCGGGTATGTCGACGTCAAGGAGTTCCAGCGGGTAGAGGTCGTGGTCGCGCCGTACGCCCCCACCGCGCAGGCGGCGCCGGACGCCGTCCTCGGTCCCCAGTGACATTCCGCAGTGACATTCCGCAGTGACATTCCGCAGTGACATTCCGCAGTGACATTCCGCAGTGACATGAGGTGACGTGAGGTGAGCGGGCACCTCGTCGCGCTCGACACCGGGACGACCTCCAGCCGGTGCATCGTCTTCGACTCGCAGGCGCGTCCTGTCGCCTCGGCCCGGGCGGAGCACGACCAGATCTACCCGCGGGCGGGCTGGGTGGAGCACGACCCCGTGCAGATCCTCGGCCGGGTGCGCCACGTCATCACCGAAGCCCTGGCCCATGCGGAGCTGCGCGCAGCTGATGTGGCGGCGGTCGGCATCACCAATCAGCGCGAGACGGTGGTGGTCTGGGACCGCGCGACGGGCGAGCCGCTGGGTAACGCCATCGTCTGGCAGGACACCCGGACCGACGCCATATGTCGCGAACTCGGCGCTCTCGGGGGTGGTGCCGACCGCTACCGGCAACGCACCGGCCTGCCGCTGGCCACGTACTTCTCCGGGCCCAAGGTGCGCTGGCTGCTGGATCACTATGACGCCCGGGCACGAGCCGAGCGGGGAGAGCTGCTGTTCGGCACCGTCGACTGCTGGCTGATTTGGCACCTGACCGGGGGCGTCGACAGCGGCCGGCACGTCACCGACGTGACCAACGCCTCGCGCACGCTGCTCGCCGATGTCACCACGCTGCAGTGGGACACCGAGATCGCCGCCGAGATCGGCGTGCCGGTGGCGGTGCTGCCGGAGATCGTGCCGTCGGTGGGGGTGATCGCGACCGTTCGCGGCCTGCCTGCGCTGGAGGGCGTGCCGATCGCCGCGGTGCTGGGCGACCAGCACGCGGCAACGTTCGGCCAGGCCTGCTTTGCGCCCGGCATGGCCAAGAACACCTACGGCACCGGCAACTTCATGCTGCTCAACACGGGCACCACGCCGGTGTTCAGTACGCACGGGCTGCTGACCACTCCGGCCTATCAGGTGGCCGGTGAGCCGGCGGTGTACGCCCTGGAGGGCTCCATCGCCGTCACCGGGTCGCTGGTGCAGTGGCTGCGGGACAACCTGGGATTCATCTCCTCCGCGGCCGAGGTCGAGGAACTCGCGGCCAGCGTGAGCGATAACGGCGGCGTGTACTTCGTCCCGGCGTTCTCCGGGTTGTTCGCGCCGCGGTGGCGTTCTGACGCCCGCGGGGCGATCGTCGGCCTGACCCGCTACGCCACCAAGGCGCACATCGCGCGGGCGGCGTTGGAGGCGACCGCTTTCCAGACCCGCGAGGTACTGGATGCGATGAACGCCGACGCCGCCGTGCAGGGCCGGCCGCCATTGCGGGAACTGCGGGTCGACGGTGGCATGGTCGGCAACGAACTGCTCATGCAGTTCCAGGCCGACGTGCTGCGCGTTCCCGTGATCAGGCCTGCGGTGCCGGAGACGACGGCGTTGGGTGCCGCTCTCGGAGCAGGGCTGGCCGTCGGTCTGTTCGCCGATCTGGCAGACGTCGCCGCGGTGTGGGCGCAGGAGCGGCGCTGGGCGCCGACGATGGCTGAGGAGGACGTGGCCGAGCGCTACCGGCAATGGTGCAAGGCCGTCGACCGCACGCTGGACTGGATGGACTGAGGCCAGCTCCGCTGCCATCGTTACGGGCCAAGTAGGGCGGCAGGGATAACGGCTGTGCCGTCACTGCGACGGTACGCATGGCGCCCGGTGGTGAGTGGTCCTCGCGCTCGACGATGAGGTCCACCTCGTGGTCGCCGTTCCGTGTCCGCAGATGGTGGACGCGGGCACCAACCGCCTGAGCACAGACGCGCACGCTGGAGGTGACGAGAGACTCGAGCAGGGTGCCGTCGCGGGGCACGCGCGCGGTTCCCTCTCCCCCCGACAGCAGAGCGTCGATGCCGACCCCCACCAGCCGTGCGGCCATCGCGGGGTCGGCCAGGTGGTGCTTGGGGGATTGTGCGAGACGGGACAGGTGGTTGCGGGTGGGCAGCCACCCTGGTAACGGGTCCAGGAGCCACATCCGGGTGAGGGTCTCGGTATAGGTGGTCGTTGTTCGACGGGTGGGGCATCGTTATCACCGTGCGTGGCAGCGCGCATGATCGCCGCGTACGTCGCAGTCGTAGCCTTCGCAGCGGCGTATGCCGTCAGCCACGCGCGAACGGCGCCGGGTCTACGTACGGTGAACCCGAGGTCGGCGAACTCCCGATCGACGACGCGGTCGAGGTAGCCGTCGAGACCGAGACGGCGGCCACGAGAGGACAGGTCCCTGATGCCCGGCAGTCCCGAACGCAGGATCTCCTCCGTATAGGCCGGGTAGGTCAAGCTCGCAGTCGCCACCGGTCGCTGGGGCCGTTCCGGACAGCAAGCCCGCCAGCGGCACTGTCGGCTCAGCAAGGCTGCGTTCGACGAGAGAGAACGGCCGCATCCGGATCGTGACGATGCGGCCCGCCCCGGAGTGAGTGGGGGCATCAGTTGTGGCGCTGCCGGTCAGCAGGAAGCGCCCGGCACTCGGATCGTCGTCCCGATCCGCCGCACCGCATCCCAGCTAGCGGGCATCCGCTGCCACTCGTCGATCAGGACCGGGGTAGTGGCGCGGCGCAGACGGCCCGGGTCGGCGGCCAAGAGTTCAAGCTGGAGAGGATCTCAACGGCAACGGCCGGCAGTTCGTTGAGGAGCTCGTCCAACTCACCATCGAGAATGCGTCGCTGGTAGTTGCCCACGTCAAGAGAGTACCTAATTCGCAGATCCCCAACTGCACCGTTCGCAGATCCCTAACTGCACCGTTCGCAGATCCCTAACTGCACCGTTCGCAGATTTCAGACTACCCCGTTCGCAGGTCCCAAACTGCCCACTTAGCGGGTGTCAAACTACCCCCGTTCGCGCGGGCGAGGGCTGCTACCGGACATGGCCACCGACTTCGTGCGGGCTGGGTCGACGACGTTTTGCGCGGTAGAGAACTGGCAAGACGATATTCGACTGAAACCCGGATCACGAATGAATGACGAGTACTGGGCAGTAGGCAGTGTGTACCAGTCGGCGGCTTACGGAGCCGAGGACCATCGACGCGACCGCGTTCCGACCACGCGACCCGACCACCAGCAGCCGGGCCGTCCGGCTGTGCTCGTGCAGCGCCTCGATCGGGTGCGCCTGCACGACGTGCTGCTCCACCGTCACTGCGGAGTCCCCGGACACCTCGGCCACCGTGTGGGCCAGCCTTGTGGCGCTCTCCTTCAACGCCACCTCGTCCGGTCCCGCGATCATCCCGGCGGCGTCGATGATCGTCGGTACCGCGGCGATCGCTCGCACAGTCGCGCCGTCACGCGCCGCGATGGACAGGGCATGACGCAGTGCGAGCACCGACCCCGGCGACTCGTCCACACCCACCGCGATGTGACCGTGGGGATGCTGGGCCGGATCCCGGACCACCAGCACGGGGCACTGCGCATGCGCCGCCACCCCTTCACTCGTCGACCCCACGAACAGCTGGGCGACTGGCCGGAAGCCATGCGATCCCAGCACGACCAGGTCACCGGCCTGTGCCTGGCCGAGGATGACGTGCGAGGCGACGCCGGGCTCGATGTGGGTGGTCACGGCGTGCTCGCCGAGCACCGCCGCGGCCCGGGCGTAGGCGTCCTGTACTGCCCGCTGCGCCGCCTTCTCGTGGCGATCGTCGCGGCCGGGCAGGAACAGCAGGACGTCGATGGCGTGGACGACGTGAAGCCTCACGCCCCGGGCTCGCGCCTCCTCGATCGCTGCGTCCAGCGCCGCGTCCGCGCTCGGCGACCCGTCGTACCCGATGACGACACGATCGATAGTTGTTCCTGCGTTCATGATGTCGCCTCCGCACCCACCGGCCTCGGTAGCCGCTGCTCACCTCGACGTTAGACACGATGGTGCGCCGTGGCCCGGGTCCAACGTCCCGGTTACGGGCCGCTCCGTCTCAACTTGAGACCTCGGGCCGATGCCGATGTCTCATACGGTGATTCCCACGGGGTCTACCGAGTCATCTCGATGGGCCCCGGTACTATTCGGGCACGCTACATGGACGTGGTGGAGGTTCTCGGTGAAGGCCGTTCGAGTTCACGGGTATCACGTCGATCCGACGATCGACGACATCGCGGAGCCCAAGCTGGAGGGCCCGCTCGATGTGATCGTCAAGATCGGCGGGGCGGGAGTGTGCCGTACCGACCTGCACATCCTCGAAGGGCAGTGGGCCGAGGCGATGGCGCCGGAACTGCCCTACGTCATCGGTCACGAGAACGCGGGCTGGGTGCACGAGGTCGGCGCGGGCGTCACCAACGTCGCCGTGGGTGACACCGTGATCCTGCACCCGCAACCCAGCTGCGGCCTGTGCCGTGGCTGCCGCTCGGGCAAGGACATGCAATGCACCGGCGGATTCTTCCCGGGCCTGTCCAACAACGACGGCGGCATGGCCGAGTACATGCGCACCACCGCCAGGGCGTGCGTCAAGCTCGATCCCTCGACCAACCCGGCAGACGTGGCCGCGCTGGCCGACGCGGGCATCACCGCGTACCACGCGGTCCGCAAGTCGATCCCGCTGCTCTACCCCGGCACCACGGCGGTGGTCCAGGGAGCCGGCGGACTGGGCCACATCGGCATCCAGTGCCTGGTCGCGCTCACCGCGACCCGCGTCATCGTGGTCGACCGCAACCCTGACGCCCTGGCGCTGGCCAAGCAGCTCGGCGCGGACGAGACCGTGGTCGCGGACGGCACCCAGGTCCAGGCGGTCCAGGATCTGACCGGCGGTGCCGGCGCCACCGTGGTCTTCGACTTCGTCGCCGAGCAGGGCGCGGAGAACGACGGCTGGAACATGACCGCCCCGGACGGCTCGTACTTCGTCATCGGCTACGGCGGCGAGCTGCACATCCCGACGCTCGACATCATCGCCACCGAGCGGAACATCATCGGCAACATCGTCGGCACCTACAATGACCTGTCGGAGCTGATGGTGCTGGCGCAGGCCGGAAAGGTCAGCCTGCACACCGTGCAATACCCGCTCGAGGAGGCCGTCGACGCTCTCCACGACCTCGACGCCGGACGTGTCCGGGGCCGAGCGATCCTGGTTCCCTGATCCCATCCACAGCACCCAATTCTGACGACGCGGAGGTTGACAGATGTACGAGAAAGATGGCGAGAAGTACTTCATCGTTGACAGTCACAGCCACTTCTGGGACGCCAGCAGGGAGAACTGGAAGCCCGGCCGCGAGGAGTTCGCGAAGGGCTGGATCGACTGCTTCTACGGTTACCACAAGCTGGGCCCACCCGAGACACACTGGGACTACGAGCGCTATCTGAAGATCGACGAGGAGGACTTCGTCCGAGACGTGTTCGAGGACGGCAAGGTCGATGTAGCGATCTTCCAGTCGACATACCTCAAGGACTGGTACACCGAGGGTTTCAACACCATCGAGCGCAACGGCGCGCTTGCCGAGAAGTACCCCGGGAGGCTGATCGTCAACGGCCGCTTCGACCCTCGCGACGGTGACGCCGGCCTCAAGCAGCTGGAGGAGGACGCCCGGCGGTGGAACCTCAAGGGCGTCAAGCTCTACACCGCGGAGTGGCAGAACGGTTCCCGGGGCTGGAGCCTGAAGGACCCGGAGTCCTACCGCTTCCTGGAGAAGTGCCGCGAACTCGGCATCAAGAACATCCACGTCCACAAGGGCCCCACGATATGGCCGCTGAACAAGGACGCGTTCGACGTCAAGGACGTGGACCAGGCCGCGACGGACTTCACGGACCTCAACTTCATCGTCGAGCACGTCGGCCTGCCCCGCATCGAGGACTTCTGCTTCATGGCGGTCCAGGAGCCGAACGTGTACGCGGGGCTCTCGGTCGTCATCGGCGGGCTGATGCACGCTCGGCCCAAGTTCTTCGCCAAGGTCATCGGGGAGCTGATGTTCTGGGTCGGCGAGGACAAGATGACGTTCGGTGGCGACTACCACATCTGGACGCCGAAGTGGCAGATCGAGGGCTTCTTGGACTGGCAGATGCCGGACGACGAGGCGTTCAGCGACTACGCCAAGCTGACGGTCGCCACCAAGAAGAAGATCCTCGGCCTCAACGCGGCTCGGCTGTACGACATCCCGGTGCCCGAGGAGTGCCGGCTGCCCGAGGCCGCGGTCGACGAGCCGGACTACCCGGCCGAGCATCTGAAGGACGCGGTCCCGGCATGAGTACCACCGTCGCCCGCGTGTGGTCGGCGCTGGGGACGGTGCTCGACCCGGAACTGGACGAGCCGATCACCGGCCTGCACTTCGTGGCGTCCCACGACGTCTCCGATTCCGGGGTCGCGCGCGTCCAGCTGCGGCTGCCCACGTTTTATTGCGCACCCAACTTCTCCTTCCTCATGGTGGCCGACGCCTACGACGCGGTGTCGGCCACCGACGGGGTGACCCGGGCGGAGATCACGCTGCTGGATCACCATGCCTCGCGGGAGATCAATGACGGGGTGGCGGCGCGCGCGGGCTTCATGGAGACCTTCGAGGGGGAGGCGGTCGACGATCTCGAGGAACTGCGCCGCACCTTCTTCGCCAAGGCGGTTCTCGCAGGTCAGGACCGAGTGGCGCGGCCACTGGTGGACGCCGGCGCGACACCGGCGGAACTGGCGGCGATGACCCTGGGCGAGGTGCCACCCTCGGTGGACCTGGATCGGCTGCGGCAGCGCCGGGCCGCGCTCGGTCTGCCGCACGTCGACGACTCGCCACTTCTGATGCACGCCGATGGTTCGGCACTGACCACCGAGCAGGTCCCGCTGCACCTGCGGCGAGCCCGGGTCACCAGGATCGGGATCGAGACCAACGGCGAGTACTGCAAGAGCCTGCTCGTCGAGCGATACGGCCCTGGGGTCGCCGCAGCCACCTGATCGCAGCGGTACCTGACACGAAGCGGCACCTGACACGAGTGGCCGGGGCATCACTGCCACCGGCCACTCGTGTCGCCGTGTCAGATGCTGGTCAGGACTTCAGAATGGGAGAGCCGAGTGGCAGCGACTTCCCGCCCGTGGCCATCGAGCCGGCATTGAAGAACAGGTAGAGGCCGACGGCAGCGAACGCGAGGACGACCACGCCCGCGATCCGCTCCAGGCCGAGGGACTCCTGGTCGTTGGTGCCGATGAGAAGCAGCACCAGGGCGAGGTCGATGAGCGCGAAGACCAGCGTGAAAGCCAGCGGCAGGCGCAGCGTGCCCAGCGTGAGGGCGAGGATGATGATCAGCCAGGAGATCTGGAAGAGCTGCACGCTGCCGACCACGTCCTCGGCGGCGATACCGAACCAGCCGTGGGTCAAGCCCAGGACCAGTAAGGAGTAGCTGAGCCAGAAACCGGAGAAGATGCCGAAGATGCTGGCCACGGCGCTCTGCCCGAGCGCCGCGGCCCATATGGCGGCGACGAGCAGTCCGAGCGACGTGGCACCGAGCAGAATGGCCAGTGGTGCGCCGCCGGGTGCGACGTCCAGTAGTGACAAACCGAGTGCGATCGACCCCACGACGAAGCTGGGGAGTCCGAGGGTGGACGGGTCACCGGCGAAAGCTGGATTGAGGGTTGGTGCGGGGGCGGCCACCACGACATCTGAGGCCACGGCGTGATGTGCCGCGACTTGCTGATCGCTTGTCGTCATGTGAATTCCTCTCGGGATGCCCCGCGCCGTTGCGGGGCCGTGGGCCCTTCGTACCGCGCTCCGCCCGCATCTGTCGTCTCACTATGAGCTTTCTGCGGCAGGTTCAGCCGCCCAGCGCCCCCGCCCACCGCCAGTCCCCGCCGGCGCCGAGGTACTCCACCCGATGGATGTCCGCGTCGGTGGCGGTCTCGTCCTGGGCCCATGCGATAGCGGCCGCGTGGTCGTCGAACTCACCCTCGGCCACCGCCTCGCCCATCCCGTCGAGAAACCGATAGTGGATCATGCCTTGCACGTTACGCCGCCAGGGTGCAATGTGGCCAGCATCAATTCTTACGCCCCCGGCCATCGCCATGGCCGCCGTGGCGCCGCGCAGAAAGGGCATCCGATGATTCTCATCGTCGTCAAGTGGACGATCCGACCGGAGCGCAGCGACGAATGGCTCTCGCTGGTGAAGGACTTCACCGAGGGCACCCGCAGCGAGCCGGGCAACATCTTCTTCGAATGGTCGCGCGGGGTCGACGACCCCAACCAGTTCTACCTCGTCGAGGCGTTCACCGACTCCGCGGCGGGAGGGGCGCACGTATCTACCGATCACTTCAAGACGGCCATGGAGTGGATGCCGGACGTCGTGGCGACGAGGCCACAGATCATTCACGTCCCCGACGCCGCCGGTTCGGGCTGGGGCGAGATGGGTGAGGTGACGCCGAGGTAGGGATCGGCATGCCGTCTCAAATCGAGTCATCGGTGGCGCGTTGCAGCGACTATCGTGACCGCAACCCCAGGAGGCCCACGTGAGCGACGACGCTGCCCATTCCAACGGGGGGACGCCGCCTCCCGCCCCGCCCAGGGTGGTGGCCACCCTCGACACGCCGCAGGCGCAGGAGCTCGCGGTCCTGGGTGCGGTCTTCGACGACCTGCAGTACGTCTTGTTGTGCTGCGAGCATCTCGTCACCGCGCTGAACTCGCCGAGCACCGGTCCGGTCCAGGTCGACACCGACGCCGCGCTCGTCGAGGCGCTGTGGACCGGTGCCTTGGTCGGCTACTCGCGCTGTTTCGCGCCGCATCCCGGTCGACTGACGGATGAGGACGTAGCGGGCCTGGGTCTGGACGGGGAGGTCGAGACGTTCCACGCGAGTATCAAGAAGCTGCGCGACCTCTACGCCTCGCGCCACGTCAACCCCCGGGAATCGTTGACGATCGGGGTGGCGCTGACCAATGAGGGCGCCCCGCACGGCGTCGCGGTGGTTTCCTCGCCGCAGCCCTCGGTCGACGACCCGACCGTGCGCACCTTGGGCCGGATCGCCTACGGGCTGTCGGGCCTGGTCGACGCGCGGATGGCGCAGGCGCAACAGGAGGTCCTGCAGGCAGCGGCCACTATGCCCCGCGAGGAGCTGCGGCGGCTGCCTCAGGTGCAGCTGGCGGGCGAATAGCAGGGCCCGGCGGGTCACCAGCTCACGGGGTCACTCGCCGGAGGCACGTGCCGTCGGGCGCGGGATCGTGATGCCGTACTCCCTGACCTTGCGGTAGATCGTGGCCCGTGAAACGCCGAGTAGGGGGGCCGCCAGCGCCTTGTTGCCGCCCGTTTCCAGCAGCGCGTTGACGATCGCGTCGCACTCGATGGCCTCGATCGGGGTGAGTACCCGGCGCACCGTGGCGCCAATCTCGGTGGGCAGGTCCGACACCTCGACGACCCCAGACCGTCGCCGGCTGACGATCTTCCGCATCACCTGGCTCAGCTGCTCCACATTGCCCGGCCAGCGGTTGCGCCGTAGCACCCGCATCGCCTCGGCCGACAGAGTCAGGTCCCCGCCGTGGGTCAGCCGTCGAATGAAGTGGCGGACCAGCTCGGGCACGTCCTCGATGTGATGCCGCAGCGGTGGGACCTCGATCGTTCTGGGGAAGCAGTCGAGCAGTGGCCTGATCGCCGGGTCGACGTCACCCGGGCTCATCGTCGCGACCAGCCACATCCGGTCGGCCTCGGTGGCCTCGCGGTACGGCTCCAGGGCGTCGGCCACCTCCTCGGCCACCGCTGCAGGCAGCTGGTCGATATCGCCCAGGATCAGGCCGCCGGTCGTCTCGGCGAGCTCCTCGGCGAGACTCGGCAGCCAGGTCCGGTGATCGGCCGCGTCCAGCACCCGGACGTGAGCCGCTGGGTGATGGAGTTGATGAGTGGCCCGGGCCAGGGTCTTGCGGCCAGTGCCACGTTCCCCCGACAGCACGATCCACTCCCCGGTGATGAGATGACGCTCGATCGCCTGCGCGCACTTGACCCAGAGCGGGCCCGAGCCGACCGCCGTGGGCAGTGTCATCGGCTGCTGCCGGACGTCGGCGCCGCTGAAGTCGCTGGTCCGGCTGAGCATGTGGACCTCAAGCACGCCCCCCACCGGCCCACCGTGCGTCCCGCTGGGTCGGCAGTGCACCCGGGCAGTCGCGCCACTGGGCAGGTCCACGACGATCTGTCGGCGGCTGCCGCTGGCCAGCGCCTCGACGGCGGCGCTGATCAGCGGCGTCTGATCGGCCGGGTCGAGCAGTTCGCGGGCCCGGTCGTTCATCATCAACAGATCATCACTGACCGCGAGGATGGCGCCGCGATTGCGGTGGCAGGCGGTGAGGTAGTCATGCAGCAGCGCGACCTCACCCCGCCCCGCCTGGTCCAGCAGGCTGTCCTGGATGTTGCGGGCGATCAGCATCGCGGTCGCCATCATCAGCGCGTTGGCGTCCCGCGCCCAGCCCGTCAGATCCAGCACCCCGAGCAGCTTGCCCGAGATCGGGTGCCGGATCGGGGCGCTGGCGCAGGCCAGCCGCTCGAGGTTGTCGACGTAGTGCTCGTGGCCGAAGACGTGAGCCGGGCCGCGGCACTCCAGTGAGGTGCCGATCGCATTGGTACCGATCGTGCTCTCGGCGTAGCTGAAGCCAGGCGCAAGCCAGACCCGATCCAGGTGGTGGCGCAATTGTGAATCGCCGGTCCGCCGATCCAGCACCACGCCCTCGTCGTCGCACAGGATGACGCTCATCGGTTCGCCGGCCATCCGGTCGGCGACGTCATCCAGGATGTCCTCGGCCACCCGCAACAACGACGACGTCCGGTAGCCGGCCGCCTCGTTGCCCAGGTCGATACAGTTGGGGTCGACGTTCAGCTGCGCGGATCGCGTCCAGGACGCGAGGATCGTCGGCCTGACCAGTTCCTGGCTGACCGGCTCGGCGGCGAGGAACGCCGCCCGGGCCCGCTCGATCGCCCGCGATGACTCGGGGGTCAGTGGCTCGACTGTGGTGCCGACCACTTCGGGAAGCTCGAACAGGTCTCGATCGAGGGAGTGACCTGGACGTTCGTCCATAGCAGCCTCCTCGCTGTGGTCCGCTGTGACGCGGCGAGTCTCCGGTGACGCTCCGGTCGTTCACCAAACCCTAGGCACGGGTTTAGGAATGATCGTCTCATATTGAGACCTCCGTCTCACACCGTCAAGGGTGGACTTCGGTCACCACCCCACACATGCCTGGGGCCCGCGACCCCCAGGCAGTTGCGTGTTGACACCGCGGTCTCCGGCACCCGCGCCGCCCGGGCCGTGAATGCGCAACTGAGCACCATCGTCACACCCCCGAGAACTCGACGCATCGTCGCAGAGAGTTCACTACCAGTGAGGAGACGACATGAGCCGACAGAGTTTGGCTAAGGCGCACCAGAAGATCCAGGAACTCGCCTGGGAGCCCGTGTACCACGAGCCGTACATGAAGTACGGCACGGACTACACATTCCGCAAGGCACAGAAGAAGGACCCGCTCAAGCAGGTCCTGCGGTCCTACTTCCCGATGGAGGAGGAGAAGGACCACCGCGTCTACGGGGCACAGGACGGCGCGATCCGCGGCAACATGTTCCGCCAGGTCCAGGAACGCTGGCTGGAGTGGCAGAAGCTGTTCCTCTCGATCATTCCGCTGCCGGAGATCTCGGCTGCCCGGTCGATGCCGATGCTGTTCCACACGGTTCCCAACCCGGAACTGCACAACGGTCAGGCGATCCAGATGATCGACGAGGTGCGTCACTCGACGATCCAGCAGAACCTCAAGCGCCTCTACATGAACAACTACATCGACCCTGCCGGGTTCAACACCAGCCTCCGTGGTTTCCACGGCGACTACTGCGGCACGATCGGTCGGCAGTTCGCGGAGGGCTTCATCACGGGTGACGCGATCACGGCGGCCAGCATCTACCTGACGATCGTCGCCGAGACGGCATTCACGAACACACTGTTCGTGGCCATGCCGGCCGAAGCCGCGGCCAACGGTGACTATCTGCTGCCAACCGTCTTCCACTCGGTGCAGTCGGATGAGTCCCGGCACATCTCCAACGGGTACGCCACGCTGCTCATGGCGCTCTCGGACGAGGACAACCGGCAGCTGCTGGAGCGCGACCTGCGCTACGCGTGGTGGAACAACCACCGCGTCGTCGATGCCGCCATCGGCACGTTCATCGAGTACGGCACCAAGGACCGGCGCAAGGACCGCGAGTCCTACGCCGAGATGTGGCGCCGCTGGATCTACGACGACTACTACCGCAGCTACCTGGTTCCGCTGGAGAAGTACGGCCTGGTCATCCCGCACGACCTCATCGAGGAGGCGTGGAACCAGATCTGGAACAAGGGATACGTCCACGAGGTCGCGCAGTTCTTCGCCACCGGTTGGCTCGCCAACTACTGGCGCATCGACGGAATGACCGACAAGGACTTCGAGTGGTTCGAGTACAAGTACCCGGGCTGGTACGACCGCTACGGCAAGTGGTGGGAGAACTACAGCCGGCTCGCGACCCCGAACGGGCACCACCCGATCGTGGCCGAGAACGTCGACTACGTTTACCCGCACCGCTGCTGGGTCTGCATGGTGCCGTGCCTGGTCCGCGAGGACATGGTCATGGACCAGGTCGACGGCCAATGGCGGACCTACTGCCACGAGGCCTGCGCCTGGACGGACAAGGAGGCCTTCCGGCCCACCTACCAGGGCCGCCAGACCCCGAACATGGGCCGCCTGGTCGGTGCCCGTGAGTGGGAGACCATCTACCACGGCTGGAACTGGGCAGACGTGGTGCAGGACATGGGCTTCGTCCGTGATGACGGCAAGACCCTGACTGCGCAGCCCCACCTGGACCTCAACCCCAAGAAGATGTGGACGCTGGACCACCTTCGCCGGTTGGGCAATCTCCAGAGCCCGAACGTCCTGCTCAACGAGATGAGCGACGACGAGCGCACCGCGTTCGCCGCCGACTACGTCCGGCAGGGCCCGGCAGGGCGACCCGCACCCGCGATCGCCTGAGCGCGGGTCAGGCGAGGGGGGAGGGCCGGTGCCCCGGCCCTCCCCCTGCTCTGCCCGCACCCGCCACGCTCATTACACCCGCATGTGTGGACCCGCTGTTCCGACGACACCGTGATGACCCGCTATCCGCCGCCTGAAGGGGACGCCGCCGATGACTGACAAACACACAGTCCGATTCGAGCCGGTAGGTATCGAGATCGAGGTCGACGAGAACCAGAACATCCTGCGGGCGGCCGCCGAACAAGGCGTCCAGCTCATGCACGGCTGCAAGGAAGGCCAGTGCTCGGCCTGCAAGTCCCTTGTCCTCGAAGGCGACGACATCGAATTGGAGAAGTACTCCACCTTCGCGTTGCCCGATTACGAGAGGGACGAGGGCATGACCCTGTTGTGCCGGGCGCACGCCTACGAGGACCTCGTCATCGAACTGCTCAATTACGACGAGGAGATCATTCGGTCGGGTCTGCCGCTGCGGAGCGGCAAGGCGGTGGTCGTCTCCAACGAGCCCGTCACCGCGGACATGAGGCATCTGGTGCTGCAGCTCATCGAACCCGAGGAGATCAAGTTCTTCCCGGGTCAGTACCTGGACATCACGGTGCCCGGGACCGAGCACAGCCGCTCCTTCTCGATGGCCAACGTCCCCGACCGGGACGGGCGGTTCGAGTTCGTCATCAAGGTCTATCCCGACGGGGTCTTCTCCCACTTCCTGGCCACCCGCGTGCAGATCGGCGATGAGCTGTCCGTGGAAGGTCCGTTCGGTACCTTCACGCTGCGCGAGAGCAGGACCTCGAACCTCATATTCCTGGCCGGCGGTGCCGGTCTGGCCCCAGTACTCGGTCTGCTTCGGTCGATGGCCGACCGCGGCGTGGACAGAAAGGCGGTGTTCTACTACGGGGTACGTCGTGAACAGGACCTGTGTTTCGAGAAGGAGCTAAGGGACCTGGAGGACCGGCTGCCGGGCTTCCGATACGTACCCGCGCTGTCAGAAGCCACAGTTGGCGATGGCTGGGACGGCGAGACGGGCCTCATCACCGATGTCGTCCGCAGATGTGAACCCGACCTCAAGGGCCGGGACGCCTACATCTGCGGTCCGCCACCGATGGTCGATGCGGCCGTCACAATGCTCGCCGACCTCGGCGTGCGCAGCACCGACATCTTCTACGACAAGTTCACCACGACTGGTGACCCCGCAGGCGAGGAGAGCCCATGACCATCACTGAGCGACCACAACGAAGTGTTCCGCAGCCGACGTTCACCGACGCCGAGGCGGGCGCCAAGGAGTTCCCCGACTCGGGTGCCGACGCACGACGTTACAACTACTACAAGTCGGCCAAGCGCAAGCAGACCCTCTACGAGGACGTGACCGTCGAGGTGCAGCCCGACCCCCGTCACTACCTGTCCCAAGGCTGGATCTATGGTTTCGCCAACGGCGAGGCGGGATACCCGCTTCACTGGACCAAGCTCAAGGCCTGGGGCGTGGACAAGCCGGAGCCGGTGCCCGGCATCGGCACGGGAGGCGGCGGAAAGCTGGACTGGCCGGCACACGGCTGGCACGAGTTCCGGGATCCGAACGAGGAATGGGAACTCACCTTCTTCCGCAACAACGCCAACATCATCCGCCAGGTGACGGCCAACATCGACAATGCTCGGAACGCCAAGTCGTTCGACCAGTGGTCGAAGAACTGGGTGCATTTCGTCGAGCACAACGTCGGTGCCTGGATGCACGTCGAGCACATCCTGGGCCTCTATGTCTTCGCTGCCAGCAACCGGTCGGCTCCGACCAACATGCACAACACAGTCATCGCGGTGAACAGCATGCACAAGATCCGCTTCGCCCAGGACATCGCGCTGTACAACCTCACGCTGTCGGAGGAGATCGAGGAATTCGACGGTGCGGCCCACCTGACGGCGTGGAACTCCGACCCGGTCTGGCAGGGCGTCCGCCGGGTGACCGAGGCGTTGACGGCCATCGACAACGACTGGGGAGAGACGATCTTCGCCACGAACGTCGTTTTCGAGCCGCTCATCGGAGAGCTGTTCCGCAGCCAGTTGGTCATGCAGTCGGCGGCCGGCAATGGCGACTTCGTCACACCGACGGTCATCGGTTCCGGTGAGAACGACTATTCCGAGCGCGACCTCAAGTGGACCATCGCCTGCTTCGCACCGCTGGTCCATGACAAGGAGTTCGCAGCCCACAACAAGGAGCTCATGCAGGGCTGGCTGGCCAAGTGGGTGCCGCAGTGCCTTGAGGCGGCGCGCACGCTGCAGCCGATCTGGTCCCAGGCAGATTCCCGCCCGCCCAAGTTCGAGGACAGCCTCGACAAAGTCAAGAGCCGGTTCGCCGGCATTCTGGCCAATCTCGGCCTGGAGACCCCGAAGGAGCTGAACCAGTGAGCGCAACCGGAACCGCGACAGCATCTGTCGCCGACATGACATTCGGCGACAAGGCGACCGCTTCGAACATGTGCGGCTACACCTTGATGAACAATCAGGTGGGCGTCGTCATCGCCGAAGTGCTCGACCGACTGGACAACGTCACGGTCACCCCTCTGCCGTCGATGATTCGTATCGACGGCGTCGGCAAGTTCGCCCTGAATTACGCCGAGATGGACGAGGCCGCCGGTCAGGAGCCGGGCTGGTTCAGCGCTTCCGAGTTCGAGGAGAGCATGTCCACCCACTACGGGAAGATGGTCCACCTCGACGACCAGACCATCATGTTCGCCAGTCCGGAGGAATCAGCCGAATACACCGGCTTCGACCTGCCCGTCGTCAACAAGTAACACACCGCTGCCGCCGGGCCGCCGTCACCGCTAGTTGGGGCGGCGGCCCCTCGGCAGTTGATTCCGAGAGTTCTACATCGATCAGCCGTCGTGGTGTCCCGGTACACCGCGGAGCCGCTCCCGCGCGGCGAATCTCCACGCTCCGCAACTCAATGAGGAGGATGTCACATGGCGAAGGAACTGCGCTTCGGTGAAGATGCACGTCGGCTGCTTCAGGCCGGCGTCGATCAATTGGCGGACGCCGTCAAGAGCACGCTCGGTCCCAAGGGACGCAACGTCGTCCTGGAGAAGATCGTCGGGACCCCGGAGGTGACCAATGACGGCGTGACGATCGCGCGGGAGATCTTCCTGAAGGACCCGTTCGAGAACATGGGCGCGCAGCTGCTCAAGGAAGCCGCCATCAAGACCAACGACATCGTCGGTGATGGCACCACCACCTCAACCGTTCTCGCCCAGGCGATCGTCCGCGAGGGGATGAAGGCGATCGCCGGCGGAGGCAATCCGGTCCTGGTCAAGCGGGGGATCGACTTGGCCGTCGGCCTGCTGGTGGAACGACTGACGGCGGTGGCCCATCCGGTCGCCACGGAGGAGGACTACTCGCGCGTGGCCTCGATCTCGGCCAACGACGACGACGCGATCGGCGCGGTCATCGCCAAGGCGCTCTTCACGGTGGGTGACGACGGCGTGGTGACCGTGGAGGACTCCAACAGCCTGGGGATGTCGGTGTCCTTCGTCGAGGACTTCGAGTTCGACAACGGCTACATCACGCCGTACCTGATCACGGACGCCAGCGCCATGGAGGCGGTGCTGGAGAATCCTTACATCCTGTTCACGGCCGAGAAGGTCAAGGATGTCAAGCACATCATGCCGGTGCTGGACCGGATCATGCGCGATCCCGCGCCGCTGGTCGTCATCGCCGAGACCGTCGAGGGCACCGCGCTGCAGATGCTGGTGCACAACCACGTCAACGGGATCTTCCAGGCGGTGGCCATCAAGGCGCCTGGTTTCGGTGACAAGCGGGTCCACCTGCTGGAGGACATGGCTGCGCTGTGCGGCGGCCAGGTGCACAGCAAGAGCTCCTCCTTCGCCCTGGAGCAGATCCAGGTGGAGCACCTCGGCCGGGCCGCCCAGGTCCGGGTGGCGGGTGAGCACACCACGATCATCGGCGGCGGTGGCGACAAGGCGAGGTTGGAGACCCGGCTCGCGCAGCTGCGGACCGAACTGTCGCGGGCGACGATCGGCACCGACGAGGACTGGCTGTCGGAGCGGATCGCCCGGCTGTCGGGCAAGGCCGCGATCATCTGGGTCGGATCACCGACCAATGCCGAGGCCAAGGAGGTGCGGCACCGCGTCGACGACGCGCTGCAGGCCACTCGGGCGGCGATCGCCGAAGGGATCGTGGCCGGCGGCGGATCGGCGCTGCTGCACGCAGAGCCGGTGCTGGACGAGTTGACGGTCAACGCCGACTACCGCATCGGTGTGGAGATCGTGCGGAGCGCGCTCAGCGAGCCGGTGCATCTCATCGCCTCCAACGCCGGCTACGACGGCGACGAGGTTGTCAAGCGGGTGGCAGCGATGGAGGTCGACGAGGGCTTCGACGCCCTGGAAGGCCGCTACGGCAACATGGTCGAGATGGGGATCATCGACCCGCTGCGGGTGGTCCGCTCTGCCCTGCAGAACGGCGCCTCGGTGGCGGGCCTGATCCTGACCACCGACTCGCTGGTCGCCGAAGAGGTGACGCCGTGGAACAAGGCCCTGATGACGGAGTTCGGGCCCCTCGACGAGGGCATTCCGCAGCCGTCCCCGGATTCCAGCACGCCGCAGTCGCTGGGCCTCGGGCCGTCCATCGGCTGACATGTCGGCACGGACCCGGTCGGTGTCCCGCCGACCGGGTCAGTGGATCGCCGTGATTGCGATGGGTATTCGGGCAGCCTCGGCCAGCCGCTGGAGGTCGTGGGGGTCACTCGTCAGGATCTCATCGCCAGAAGACGCGATGTCGACGATGGAAGCATCGACGACGTCCGCGGAGCCGCAGGCACCCAGTAGCCCACCGATACGACGAGCGGCTGACCTGTCCAGGCTCACTTCGGCGATCCCCTGCAGCATCCGTGCCAGCCTGCCCTGCCGGCTGCCGTTGCGCCATGCTTGAGCGACCGCGGCGCTGCTGGTCCTGACCTCCATGCCCTTGAGCTGAGCATCGCGCACGAAGGCCATGACCGTGCGGTCGTCCCGATCGATGGCTATCAGTGCGCCGGTATCGAGGACCAGGGCCATCAGGCGCTGCTGGACGGGCTGCCGGCGACCACTACGTTGTTCTCGCGTGCCGCCGCAACGAGCCGCGTCATCTCCTCGGAACGCATCGGGCCGTCCTCCGACTCGGCGGCGTCCAGGGCGAGGCCCAGCCGGCGATTACGGACACGGTCTGAAGCGGCCTCGGCGAGCCAGGCCGACACGCTCACCCCCTCGATGGCGGCAGTCTCGCGGATGAGGTCGGTCAGTTCCGCTTCGAAGGACACGCTCAGCTTCTTCACGGTCATGACACGATACGACCGCGAGATACCGATGGTAGTAGCTGGGCGAGGATCAACCGCCGCCGCGAGACGAGCACGGCGAGGACGAAGCATGCGGTGCACACCAGACCCATCGCTCCGGCGATCGAGCTGTCCGTCGCCAGGGCCAGCCGGTGCCCGCCGACGGCGCCGATCCAGCCCACACCGACGGACCCCGCCACCAGGACCGGTAGCCGATTGGTCAGCAGGTATGCCGTCGCGGCCGGAACGATCAGCATGGTCACCACGAGGATGGCGCCGACTGCCTCGAAGGCCGAGACCGCGGTCACCGCGACGGCGATCACCAGCAGCCGGTTCAGCAGTTGGGGGCGCAACCGGACGGTCGAGGAGAACTCCGGGTCGAAGGTGGTGGCCGTCAGCTCCTTCCACAGCAGCGCCAGCAGCGCGAGATCGACGAGCACGACGACTGCCAGCACCACGGCGGCTCGCGCGAGGTCCACCCCGCCGACGCTGATGGTGTCGAAGGGGACCAGCGCGATCTCGCCGTAGATCGTGGAGTCCAGGTCGAGGTGAATGCCGTCGGCGTAGCGGGTGATGCCCAGGACGCCGAGTGAGAAGAGAGCCGGGAAGACGAGCGCGATGGCCGCGTCCGAGGCGACCAGACCGGTCGCGCGCAGCGCATCGATCGCCACGACGCACAGCACGGCGAACGCTGCGGCGCCGAGCACCACCGGCAGCGGGGCGCGGGTGTGCGCGACCAGCCACACCGAGACGATGCCGGGCAGCACGGCGTGGCTGACGGCGTCGGACAGCAACGCCATCCGTCGCAGCACCAGGAACGGTCCCAGCAGCCCGCACGCGGTCGCGGTCAGCCCGGCGACGATGACGATGACGAGGTTGTCGGTCATCGCGTCCCACCGGCCGTGGCGGCCAGCCGCCGCAGTTGGTCCAGCGCTTGCGGCCCCAGGCTGCCGGCCAGGTCGTGCGGGTCCGGTTCACGGGCATCCGGCAGGTCGAGCCGCCAGCCGTGCGCCAGCCATGCCGACCACAGCGAACGGCGCTCGCTCAGGTCCTCGACCTGTTGGCGGCCCCGCGGCGTCAGGGTGCTGCCGTCGTCGGCCAGCAGCCCTCGTCGGCGCAGCGTCGTTCGCCGGTAGCGGTCCATCAGGCTGCGATCCGGGGCGTGCGGGTCGCTCAGCAGCGCCTCGTCCCGGCTGCGCCGCCGCCGCCGAGCCAGCGCCTGCGCCTGCCAGATAGCCCCGCGACCTGGTGCGAAGGCCACCGCGACCAGGGCGAGGGTCACCCCCACCAGCACCACGACCGGTCCCGTCGGCAGCTGCGCGCGGGTGGCCGCCAGCGCCCCGACGGCGCCGACGACCGCACCGGCCGCACCGGCCAGCACCAGCACCTGGTGCAGCCGGTTGACGAACTGTCGGGCCACCACCGTCGGCACGACGAGCATCGCGACCATGAGGATGGCGCCGACCAACCGCACCCCGATGACGACCGCGACGACCAGCAGCACCGTCATCCCGATCTCGACGAGGCGGACCCGCAGGCCGAGGGCGGCGGCGTGCGCCGGGTCGAACAGCGTCGCGGTCAGTGCACGGCGGCCGACGACGACGGTAGCCAGCGCGACCGCGCCGATGCCTGCCATCACGGCGACGTCGCTGATCAGCAGGCCGGCCGCCTGACCGAACAGGTAGTTGCCCAACCCCGCCTGGTCGGCGTTGCCGCTGCCCGCGATGTAGGTCAACAACACGATGCCGAGACAGAAGAAACCGGAGAGCACGACGCCGATCGCGGTGTCGGCCGGCAACCCCAGGCGCTCGGCGCCGACCATGAGCACGGCAGCGGCCAGACCGGCGATCGCGGCACCCACCAGCAGCCCGGGGACGTCCTTCGCCCCGGCGAGCAGAAAGGCCAGGCACACTCCGGGCAGCGTCGAGTGCGAGATGGCGTCGCCGACCAGGCTGCGCCGTCGCAACACGGCGAAGGCGCCCAGCACCCCGCTGGTGACACCCAGCACCACGGCGCCCAGCAGCACCACGACGTCGGTGTATGGCAACCCGAGCAGGGCCCCCAGCGAGTCGGTCAGGCCGGCCATGCCAGCCCGCGCCCGCCGCCATAGGCCTCGGTCACCGCTGCCGGCGTCAGCACCGAGGCGACCGGCCCGCAGCCCAGCGACCGGACGTTGAGCAGCAGCGCCCAGTCGAAGCATTCCCGGACCTGGCCGATGTCGTGGTGGACAGCGATGACGGTGTCCCCGGCGGCGCACAGCTCGCGGAACAACGCCAGCAGGTCCACCTGGGTACGGGTGTCGATGCCCGAGAACGGCTCGTCCATCAGCAGCACGCGCGCCTGTTGGGCCAGGGCCCGGGCGACGAAGATGCGCTGCCGCTGGCCGCCGGAGAGCTGGCCGATCTGCCGTCGGGCGTAGCCGGCCATCCCGACGCGCTCCAGGCACTGCGCCGCGATCGTCCGGTCGGCGCGGCTGAGTCTGCGGAACCAGCCGGCCGCCCGGTACCGGCCCATCGCCACCACCTCGCCGGCGGTGATCGGGAAGTCCCAGTCGACCGAGGCCGTCTGCGGGACGTAGGCGACGTGATCCAGTGCCGCGGCGCCCTCGATACCGGCGATGCGGACCCGGCCCGCATCGGCGGGAACCACCCGCAACGCGGCCTTGAGCAGCGTGGACTTGCCGGCGCCGTTCGGGCCGACGATGGCGGACAGCTGACCGGCGGGAAAGGTCGCGGCCACCTCCCACAGCACCGGCGCGGCGCGGTAGGACACCGTCAGGCCGCGGATGTCCATGGCCGGGTGCAACGCGCTCGGGATGGTCGCGACGTTCTCGATGACGTGCACCGCAGGTGTCATGGTGTACCTCCGAGGGCGGTGGCGATCCGGATCGAATTGGCCCGGACCATGCCGGGGTAGGTGGCTTCCGGCGTGCCCGCCGATCCGCCGGCGTCGGCGAACAACTCCGCCCCGATCACGGCGTCGTGCCCTCGTTCGGCGGTGGCCGCCAGCAGCGCGTCGATGGTCTGCCGGGGGACGCTGGTCTCGACGAACACCGCGGGCACCTGACGCTCGGCCAGCAAGGTGGCGACCCGCTCGACGTCTGCGGTCGTCGCCTCAGCGGCCGTGGAGATGCCCTGGATGGCGGCCACCTCCATGCCGTAGCGCCGGCCGAAGTACTCGAAGGCGTCGTGTGAGGTGACCAGCAGCCGGTGCTCGGCGGGAATGCTCGCGATGCGGTCGCGGACCTCGGAGTCCAACGCATCCAGTTCGTTCAGGTACTCCTCGCTGTTGGCCCGGTAGGTGTCGGCGTGCGCCGGGTCCAGCTCGATGAGCGTGTCGGTGACCGAGCTGACCGCCATGCGCCACAGCGCGACGTCGAACCAGACGTGCGGGTCGTACTGCTGGTCGGCGGGGTCGGTGCCGGGGGCGGGCAGCAGATCCTCACGCGCGATGGCGTCGGTGATCGCCAGGGTGGGCCGCCGGTCGGCTATGTCGGCGAGCAGGTCCGCCATCTTCCCCTCCAGGTTCAGCCCGCCATAGATCACCAGGTCGGCCTCCCGCAAGGACTGGACGTCGCCCGCGCTGGCCCGGTAGAGGTGCGGGTCGACACCCGGGCCCATCAGTGCCGTCACCTCGACCCGATCGCCACCGACCCGGACGGCCGCGTCGGTGATGAAGGTCGTCGTCGTCGTGATGGCGACCTTCCGGTCGCCGATCTGGACCTCGGCCCCGGTGGCCGCACTGCAGCCGACGGTGAGAACGGCCAGCAGCATTGCCGCCGCCCCAGCGCAGCTGGCCCTGGTGGCGGCCCCCGCCGCCTTGGTGAGCCCCCGTCGCCTCACGTGACCACCCGGCCATGCACGACGCGGGCCAGCGGCTCACCGAGCGCCACGTCGCCACCGTTGAGGCGCACCCACAACGGCCCGCCGAACGGTGCCTGCTCGATGACCTGCAGGGTCACGCCGGGCCGGATGCCGAGACCGGCCAGGTGTCGCAGCGCCGCCTCGTCCCGGTCGTAGATTCGTTCGACGACGAAACCGGTACCCCAGGGCACCGCGTTGAGCCGGGTACCCCAGGACTCCTGGTGCCCGTCGCCGCTGCGCGGGATGGGGTCACCGTGCGGATCACGGTCCGGGTGGCCCAGCAGGGCGTCGATGCGATCGAGGACGACGTCCGAGACCGCGTGCTCGATCATGTCGGCCTCGACGTGTACTTCGTCCCACGACAGCCCGAGAGTCTCGACGAGGAACGTCTCGATGAGCCGGTGGCGGCGCACGACATGACGGGCGTGGCCGGCGCCGTGGCTGGTCAGCGCTGCCCGGTGGTCGGCCGACCGCTCCAGCAGGCCGTGCTCGGTCAGCCGCTTGAGCATGCTGGAGACAGTGGGTGGGGAGACCCCCAGGTGCGTGGCCAGGGCCGACGTACTTACGGGTTCACCGCGGCCGGACAGCACGAAGATCGTCCGCAACGCGTCCTCGACCGCCGGGGTCGGGGACAGTCCGCAGCAGGCTGCGGAGGACCGGACATCCACCATTAGGCACCTCTCACATCGGCGTGAGCCTCATCTAATGCCAGAAACGACGAGGTGTCGAGTGCGGCGATGTCTCAATTCGAGACGCTTCGCCCGCGTCGGTCGACGTGCGTCGCCCCGGGCGGTGGTGTCCTATCGGTCAAACGACGAATGATAAGTCGCCTCGGTGACTCGGCTGTCTCAATAAGAGACGACCGGCACTCAACTGTCGCGGTCGAGGTCCAGCGCCAGGGCACGCATGAGAACAAGTAGCCGGTCCTGGGCTGCCGTGGTGCCGTTTCGGGCGCTGATCGTCATGCCGTTCCTCGATGCCACCAGTCGTACGTCGGCAGAATCTTCCTCGGAAATCATCGCCATGGCCCAACGGGGGAAGGACAATGAATCCACGGTGGCAGTGTCCACCACCTCCACGGCATGGTGTCGCGGATCCTGCAAGATGCGCGAGAAGAGTCGGCGAACCACATCCTCCTCGCCCTCGAGGGCTTGGCAGACCACATCCCGGTACAGCAGCAGGGCGCCGGTCACCTGTGCTGCGACATTGTTGAGCCGGGAGACCCGGAATATTTCGGCGTGCTCGGTCGTGCGGTGAAGAGGAAGGATGAGACTGTGGCTGCGGTAGATGAGACGAAAGGCCGGGGTGGCGCGCGGCTGTTCGTCGGCGATCGCCCGCAGTTGCCCAGCGAGGGACGCTGCGTCCTCGAACCCCCCGCCGACCTGCTTGTCGCCGCGCACGGCGCCGATCCTACCGCGCAGGTCAATAGCCCTTGCCGAAGCCCCGCGTGGCGCCACGCATGAGATCGAGCACCCGCTCCGCGTCCGGTGTCGAACCGCGCGGGGTGGCGACGGTGATGCCTGATCTGTTGGCGATCAACGGGATATCGGGCTCGCCGTGCTCAGCCACCTTCGCCATGGCCCATCGGCCGAATACACGGTCGGTGACCGTGGCGGTCTCCAGTATCTCGACATTCTCGTGCCGCTCGTCCCGCTCGATTTTCGCGAACAGATCGCCGACCACGCTCTCGTCACCCTCCAGCGTCTGGGCGAACCAGTCCTCGTACACCAGCAGGGCGCCCGTGACGCTGGTCTTGGTGTTGTTGGACCGGGCCACGCTGAAGATTTCGCCGTGCACCTTCTTGCGGTCATCGGCCGGTATCACGCTGTGACTCCGGTAGATCAAGCGGTACAGGTAGGTAGTCTCAAGCACCATTGCCTCCATTCATCGCGCCGGTGACTCGCCATTCAGCCACCATTGGCCGACCACCGCGAGGATCACGATAGGCGACGCCTCCGCCACACCACAAGGCTGGTTTGATGACGACGTCAATCGCGCAGGCGTCGCTGGAGGAAACGGCGCTGGGACTCGTTGACGGCCAGCGCCACGGCATCGGCGAAGGCCGCCCGTGCTGGCTCGGCTCGACCGGACCGGGCGAGCAGGTCGCCCCGGGCGACATGCCAGGCGTGGTAGGAACGCAAACCCGCGATGGATTCGAGGGCGCGCAGCCCAGCGGCCGGGGTGTCCGCTGCCGCCAGGGCAACGGCCCGGTTCAGGGCCACGACCGGAGAGGGATCGAGCGTCAGCAGGCTGTCGTAGGCG